>SXGT01266658.1_pt1 | contig 69570 bp, 56 predicted proteins | sample 3176221 | NCBI WGS metagenome assembly SXGT01 (sample SAMN11356862, study PRJNA531348) | freshwater metagenome | isolation source: freshwater sample F1-120 | place: China: Fuxian Lake, Yuxi | collected 2017-12-25
ATTTTTTTGGTATAATCAATTTATAATCAAAGTTCACGTGAAAAATCCCTCTCCTTAGATTGTAAAATCACTTCAGAGAGGGATTCTATTTTTTATATAAATTTTTGTAAAATTATTATGCAAAAGTTTTTAGATAGGCTCATAATGATTCAAAGCTTTTAAACAAAAAGTAGGTCTGTTCTCTGGAGACAATTGATTAATTAATGAATTTAAAATTTCTTTGTTGTCGCATAATTTTTCATTGTTAATTAAATAATATAGAGTTTCTGTGTAAAGGAATTGTGTTGTGTTTTTGGTGAGTATATCAGTTAACCAAAAATTTTTTATTTCATAAAGATTATGCTTTTTAAGAAAATAATTTAAAATTCGTAGGGAAATAGGTAGTTTTTGATTGTTTTTTAAATTGTTAATCAGTGGGTTTAGGATATCTTGAATTTGATGTAATTTTTCATTGTCTAGGTAGTAATCTAAGGCATCTAAGCAAAAAGATGATTTTGCGTCCTCATCTAAATGATTAACCATAAATTCAAACTGTTCTTGAATTTCATGTAATTTTTCTGTTTTTAAATGATGATGTAAAAATTGTTTTAAAAAAAATTTCGTTTCTGGCATTCTTATTGGACGAACCAATCCCAAGATGTCTTCTTGAATGACATGCAATTTTTTATTATTGGAATAATATTCCAAAACGTTTAGACAGAAAGATTCTTTCTTATAAGGAGGCAGAATATCAAACAACAGATCTAAATTTTGACTTTTGTATAAATTTCTATTATCAAAATTTTGACAATAATGACTTAATGTTTTTTTGTAAAATTTTTCTTGTATATCTGTTGCTTTAGAGTTATTCAATAAATTCCTAACATCATCATCATAATACAAGTCTTTGATTTCTGATTGAAAAAATCTATTTTTTTTAAAAAGATTTTCTAATATTTCTAATGTTTCATCAGAATTTATGTCAGCACTTTGTAACGGAACATTGTATGTTGCGGTTAAAACAATTAATCCATATAGAGTTTTTTTCACTAATGTGATCTCTGTTGATAAATACATTTTTAAAAGATAATAAAATTATAGTATATGGATTAAAAACAGAAAAAAGCAAATGTTTTTGTAGAAAATTCCTCAAGAATATTTGCTTTTTAAGTTAGGATCTTGCGAAAATTATTTTTTTACGGCATATAAGTCAGGATTCCAAATTCTTTGTTGCGAAATATTTTGATTTTGACTTTTTGTTACAGGCATTGTTCTTTGGGATACATTCAGATATGTAGGCCCAACAGTATACAATCTTTCATCTTCATTTTGTTCAAAATTTTTATTCACCAAAGGTTGAGGCATAACATAATCTGAAGTAAATGAATCTTCATCTGTATCCGTAAAACTTTCTCCGCTTTGTAGCGAAAGAGGCGCTTTAATAGAGTTACTATTGTTTGACGATGATGGAGTTACTATCAATAATTGTTGTTGTTCCATAAAATTATTTTGCCTTGGTGCTTGCTGCGGTGAAGGGTGGGGCGACAACGGTTGTTGTAAAAGAGTTTCGCTTTTTTTTAATTTTTGCTGTGGAATGCTTGCTGATAATCTAGGTTGAGTAGTAGTTACGGTTTGAGTAGATCTTCCAGTTCCTGTTTTTTTAAAAAATTTCGAAAAAATAGACGAAGATCTTCCTCTGTCATCGCTTAGTTGGGAAGGATAATTTGTTGATCGTGTTAATTTATCGCGTAATAAGGTGCCACAATCTTGGAGTTCATTTTTTATTGCGAAAATCTCTCCATATAATGTATAGCATGTTTCAATCATTGTAAGAAAATCTGTTAAATTTCCTCTTTTAACAAAATCTACATCATTATATAATTGATCATTTAACGCATTTAAATGTGCCTTTTTTTGTAACAATTCACCTTCCTTAGAAACAATTCTTTTATGTATTGTTTCATTTGTGCTTGTAAATAGTATTTGTTCAGCGGGGGAAAGCGAATAGATCATTCGTTTGTTTCCCTTATAAAGATCATCAATAAAGATTGAAAGATTCTTATAGTTTTTTTCAAGTCTTTTGCATGCTTCTTCTAAACTGCTACCCCATATTGTAGAGGAGCCTGCGAATATCGTAAAAATTATCAAAAATAATTGTATTTTCTTCATGGTATTTTTAATCTTATTTAATCTTATTTAATCTTATTCTTCATTAGTTTCAGGTTCATTTTCCTGATTAGATGTTTGTGGACTTGTTGATGATGTTTCTGCGCCAGTTGTCATCATTGAAGCGATACGCTGGTGAACATCTCGAACAAGTGAATTTGTAGCAACCCATGTTTTTAATGTTTGCCAGGTTGAAGGTTCAGGATTTATATTTCTTGGAATGCAGTGTACTCTACTTGTTATGAGCTCAAAATCTCCAGGAGCAGATGGTAATAAACGAATTCCATCAAGATATCGTTGAACTGCCGGGACAATCGTTTTGTTGAAAGTAGCTATTTTTTCTTTGAATGTTTCAATTTTATTTGCGTTTATATAATCCGATATTTTTGTGTAAAATTCATTAATAGCTTCATCTGTTACTGCATTATGACTGGCATTTGAGCAGTAATCCAAAACTTCAAAAAGTTCCAGTCGAAGTTTTCGAGTTTCACGGTAGGCATCTTCATAATTCTTAAGTGCTACAGCCTTGATTACATAATCAGCCTTGGCGATTTTTTGTTCGATAAGATTGCAAAAATCACTACCTATATTGTCTAAATAACTTATATATTCAGGATCTTTTTCAAGATCTATAACTTTCTCATGCAAAGCTTTACAGAGACCTATAGCTTTCCATTTCATCTCAGTACCTTCTTCAGTTTTTTTAACATCTTCAACTTTTTGTTCAGATGCATTTATTTGCATTGCCAAAAACATGACACCTATTATGTATAAAAATTTCTTCATAATAACCTCCTTAATATAACCTTCTTTAATTATGAACTCTCTTCAATTATAATTGTACTAGCAATGTCTTTCGTATTGCAATGATTTTTCGATTGGGAGCTTATTTTGAAATTTTTAAGCTTTATTTTTTACGATGTTTTATTTTTGATACGGTTTTAAAAAAAGAGTAGTATGGAACTGTTATTTTAAAATGAGCTTAAAGAGCGAAATTGAATTGAAAATTATGAATAATAATAACTATGTGAAAAATTTTAATGCTGTAAGTGTGCAAGATATTGCTGATGTTGGTGGAAAAAACGCATCGTTAGGGCAAATGATTGGTCAGCTTTCGGGTAAAGGAATAGCGGTTCCTCCAGGGTTTGCAATTACATCGCAGGCCTATAGAGATTTTCTACAAGAAAATGGTCTGGAAAAACAAATTAAGACTTTGTTGAAATCTTTGCGTAAAAAAACATTGTTGCAGAATATTGCCTCTGTTGGTAAAAAAATTAGAAATTTGATTCTTAATGGGTCATTATCTGTAGAGCTTAAACAACAAATTTTATATGCTTATAAATCACTAAGTGATTCTGTTGGAGTCGATAAATGTGCAGTTGCGGTACGGTCTTCTGCGACGGCAGAAGATTTGCCAGGGGCATCGTTTGCAGGGCAGCAGGAATCATTTTTAAATATTAAGGGTGAAAGCGCTCTTTTGTCAGCTTATAAAAAATGTTTAGCATCTCTTTTTACAGATCGCGCGATTGCTTATCGAATTGATAAGGGATTTAATCATATGGATGTTGCATTGTCTGTAGGGATTCAATACATGGTTCGTTCAGACAAAGCTTGTTCAGGCGTTATGTTTACCATTGATACTGAAACAGGATTTAAAGAAGCAATTGTTATTTCAGCTTCGTATGGTTTGGGAGAAACAATTGTTCAGGGTGAGGTTGTTCCAGATGAATTTCATATTTTTAAACCAATGCTTGATATTGCAAAAGATCCTATCATAAAGAAGGTGTGTGGTACGAAAAACATTATGCGTGTTTTAGGCGGTACACATCATCCAGTTGTTATTAAAAAAGTTCCAAAAACATGGTCTAGATCGTTTTGTTTGACAGATAAAGAAATAGTACAGCTTGCTCGTTACAGTGTGACAATTGAAAAACATTATACTCAATTAAAAGGTTCTTCATCGCCTATGGATATTGAATGGGCAAAAGATGGAGTTACTGGGCAATTGTATATTGTACAGGCTCGTCCTGAAACAGTACATGCTGATAATAAAAATGAAGCTGCGCATATTCTTGAATTATATACCGTTGGTGATAAAGCAAAGGCACATGTTCTTGCAACAGGTCAAAGTATTGGGCAAAAAGTTGCAACAGGAAAAGCGATTGTATTTAAAGGAGCAGTTGATGTTTTAAAAGTCAAAAAAGGAGATGTTCTTATTACGCGCATGACCGATCCCGACTCAGTTCCTGCTATGAAAAAAGCTGCTGGTATTATTACTCAGTCTGGCGGAAGAACGTGTCATGCCGCAATCGTCAGTCGTGAGCTTGGCATTCCAGCAATTGTCGGCGCAGAATCTATTTTTGATGTAGTACGGACAGGACAAAAAATTACGCTTGACTGTAGCCAAGGAACGCAAGGCTTTGTGTATGATGGATGGTTGCCTATTGAAAAACAGGATGTTCAAATGGGTTCATTAAAAGCACCAAAAGCTCATATCTATGTTAATATTGCGGCTCCTGATAGAGCATATGGCGCGTCAATGCTTCCTGTTGATGGTGTTGGACTTGCACGATTAGAATTTATTATAGCGCATGATATTGCTATTCATCCTATGGCATTGATTCAGCAATCTAAGTTAAGTAATCAGATTAGAAAAAAAATTAAAGAATTAACGGCTGCATATGCGAATCCACAAGATTTTTTTGTGCAAAAAATAGCACAAGGTGTTGGAACGATTGGTGCAGCATTTTATCCCCGACCAGTTATTGTTCGTTTTTCTGATTTTAAGAGTAACGAATATCGTAATTTAATTGGTGGATCATTTTTTGAACCATTCGAAGAAAATCCAATGATTGGGTTACGTGGTGCTTCACGATATTATAATCCTTTGTATCAAGATGCATTTGAATTAGAATGCAAAGCTTTGTGTTATGTGCGTGATATTATGGGACTTTCTAATGTTCATGTCATGATTCCCTTTGTTCGAACGACGGAAGAGGCACAGCGTGTTTTGGCATTAATGAAAAAATATGGCCTTGAATCAGGAGTTAAAGGATTGAAAGTTTTTATGATGTGTGAAATTCCTTCAAATGTTATTTTGATTGATACATTTGCACAGTATTTTGATGGATTTTCCATTGGTTCAAATGATTTAACGCAAACAACGTTGGCAGCGGACAGGGATTCTGGATTTCTTGCGTCGTTATTTAATGAAAAAGATCCGGCTGTTTTAAAAATGATCGAACAAGCAATAAGTGGTGCACATAAAGCTGGAAAAACAATTGGCATTTGTGGACAGGCTCCATCAGACTATCCAGAAATAGCAGATTTTTTATTAAAGCATGGCATTGATTCATTATCTCTTAATCAAGATTCTGTTATTCCGTTTCTTCATTACTATAATCGCACTTCACTTGTTTAGCAGTTTTACATTGTGCAATGTAGGCGTTGATTTCAACTAGTCCTGGGGCTATAGTTATTTTCTTTAATTGAGAAGTGTCTGCAATGTGTCTATGATTGCATGTTACGCATACATCATTGCCACCAAAACGTCGTTCAGTACAGGAACAAGAACAATCTGGATTAACAGGATTTGTTGTTCCGATAATTGTCGTTGTCAGATCATTATTTTTTCGATGGTCTTGCGTTATGCAATAAGGATGCGCTGTGCTTGTACAATGGGCTACGAAAAGCAAAATGTATAATCGTGAGACAAAAAAGTATGTCATATACGCTTCTCCTTCATGATTTTTTTTACTTTTTTTATTTTTTTGCTCCGGTTTTTAAATGGAATTGTTGCTTTAGGGATACGTCCATCTTCGTGAGCCTCTTGTATTGATAAAGCTCCGACTATCGATTGAGAAGGGAATGGTAAAGATTCTTGCGATTCATTTATTGCATGTTCTTCACAAAATCCTTCGTGTACTGGACATGCAGGCATGTCGCACATTGTTAATGCAATAATAAAAAGTAACGAGAGAAAATTGAATGGTTTCATGTTGTTTTCCTCCATTTATATGGCTTATTTTTTCATTATTAAGCTTAGCCGTTGATTAGTTCAAATTGCAATAAAATTAAAATTTTTAGCTTAAATTAGCCAATTTTAAGCGTAAGAACAGTTGAGTTTAGACAAAAAAAAGAGCTCGCTTTCCTTGATAGGTGGGTGAGCTCTTTTTGAAATTTAGATATTTACTAGAGTTTAGTGTTCTCTTATTTCTTTAGCAGGTCTATTCTTTTTTTCACAACTTTTTGTAGTGTGCCTTGTGCAGTGACCACATTTTGTGTGACAAGTTTGTTTATCTTTGCAGCAGTTTCTGTGGTGCGTATGGCAGCGATGATGTCTTTCACATTTCGCTGGTGTTTCGCTTGCGTATGTAAGTGTTGAAGGTGTATAGCTGACGCATCCCATAGCGAGTACTGCTAATACAATATGTAGAGACTTCATAATTTTTCCCTTTTTGTTAGGTTATTACTACTTTAACAAAGTAATTGGGACATTTAGGATAAGTCAAGAATATTAATAAATATGTTCTATGGTTTTGTTTGCATTGTATAAAAATGAATTAGTTGTTCCTAACTCATCTAAAAAACGTTGAATATGTGGTGCATAGTGTGACGATTGAAGTGCCATTCCAATTATAGCTTTAGTCCATCCCAACGGAGTTTTAATGTCATACCGAATGCCTTGAATTTTATAGGCTAAAACTTTTTCACCTTTATGAATCATGGTGTTAATAACATCATGAAGTTCTAGCTGTTCTCCAATGCTATTGGTCATTGTTTCTTCAACACACGAAAAGAGTTTATGTGACATAATATAGCGTCCGACAATAGCGTATGAAGAAGGGATTGTTTTTGTATTTGGTTTGTTTTCAATATGTGAAACATGCATGAGTGAGTGACTTAATTGTTTTTTGAGTCCAATAACACTATAATGTGAAAGAAATTCACTGGGTAATTCTTGTACTGCAATGACTGAAGCTTTTTCTTGTCGCGCAATTTTAATAATTTGTTCCATTGCAGGTATTTTTGAGACAACGATATCATGTGGAAGTGAGATTCCAAAATGTTCTTTTCCTATGAAATGACGCGCAAGCCATAATGCATGACCAATTCCTAATGGTTCTTCTTGGTGTATGTACGAAAATTCAGCATGTTTAATAATACGATCAAGTTCTTCTAGCAGTGTTTCTTTACCTGTAGCTTTTAAAAGATCTTTTAGAACTGTATTATTTCCAAAATAGGATCCCACAGAAGGATCTGATTGTTGTGTGATAATGGAAAAATTTTTCAATCCCGATTGCAATGCTTCTTGAACAATGTAATGAAGTGCTGGTTTTTCTTGCAGAGGTAACATTGCAGGAGTACATGTTTTTGAGAGTGGTAAAAATGGAATACCAAGCTCTGTTGCGGGAATAACAACTTTTAGAATCTCCATGCAACTTTTCTCCCGTTTTTAATTTTAAAATTGTTTGAGAAATTCAATTTGAGGGTTATGAAGAAGTCGAATATCTTTAATTCCATACTTAATCATGACAAGACGAGTAAGACCAAAACCAAAGGCAAATCCAGCATATTTTTGCGCATCAATTCCGCCAGCTTTTAGTACATGTGGGTGCACAAGCCCTGCCCCGACAACTTCAATCCATGTTGAATGTTTGCATGTTGAACATCCTGAGGAACAAAATGGGCATGACATATCAATTTCAATTCCTGGTTCTACGAAAGGAAAATAACTTGGCCTGCAACGAACTTTAATAGATTCTTTTTTGAAGTAAGATCTTAAAAATAATTGCATGGTAGCAATCAGCTGAGCTATTGAAGCATCTTCACTAACAACAAGGCCTTCAAGTTGACGAAACATACAATCATGAGATGCATCAGTTGCTTCATTTCTGAATGTTCGACCGTGAGCAATAATGGCAAATGGAGGATTGTGAAGTTCCATTGTACGTACTTGTACATTTGAAGTATGAGTTCGCATAACAAGCCCAGGTACATCAATCCAAAAAGTGTCTTGCATATCACGAGCAGGGTGGTTTTGAGGAATATTTAAGGCTTCAAAATTATAATAATCAGTTTCTATTTCTGGGCCATCCATTACTTTGTATCCCATAGAAATAAAAACATTTTGAATTTCATGAACGGCCTGTGTGTAAACGTGTAACGATCCATTTGTTTGTTGAGGTATATATGCTGTTACGTCAAAAAAGGCATCTTTTTTTTCTTCTTCTTGAAATTCTTTAAGCAAAAGCTCTTGGTGTTTTGTGTGAAAAAGATGATTCAGTTCTTCTTTAAGTTCATTCAATAAGGGACCAAATTCTTTTTTATCTTCAAGAGATAGTTTTTTTAAGCAGTCCATTAAGGATGCAACTTCTCCCTTTCGACTTAAAAAAAGAAGGCGAGCTTGTTCAAGTATGTTGATGTCGAGAGAGGAATTAATTGCTTGCGTACAACGTTTTTTGATTTCTATTATAGAGGTGCGCAAATTGTTCATAAAAGCTCACATGTTGGGTTAATGCTTTTGAATTCATATATATGTTATCGTAGCAAAGAAGTTATTGCTTAGCAAATTAAGCTTTTTTTCAATTTAATTGACAAAAATTATAGGAGAGGTACCATGGTACACGTTTATTAAATGAAAGTGCCGAGGTAGCTCAGTGGTAGAGCATGCGCCTGAAGAGCGCAGTGTCGATGGTTCGATTCCGTCTCTCGGCACCATTTTTTTTTATAAAATTCATACTTTTTCTCTGAACTTGTGTAATATCAGTAAGAGTGAGCTTAAAAAAGGAAAAAGGTATGAAGATAAACGGTTCTGAAAAATCAAGTGTTGCATGGTTTAAACTTGCTGAATATGTTGGCAGGGGAGAGCGTGAGCGTGCGTTGACACTGTATAGACTTCTCATCCATTCGTTAGTCGATCAAGCTTTTGTAAAAAAATTAGAGGCGGATTTATGGCTTTCATTCGATGCTTTGGAAGCAGAACAGTGTTATCGTACTGCTGCTGAAATGTATGCAAAAGCAAATAAATATGAAGAGGCTTTTCAAATTTATCAACTTTTGTATAATCATTATACTTTTACAATAGTAGATTTTGAACGTTGTGTTGAGCTTGCAGTGATAGTAGGTTTAAAAGTAAAAGAACAATTTTTTGCACAACAATTAATGTCTGCTTTTATAGAAAAAGCATCGTTTGATGATGCCCGCCGTTTATTTTTTAGATATCAAAATTGTATGACATCAGAGCAGTGTCTTAATTTTTATATGACATTTATTTTTAAAGCATTGCAGGCATCATATCATGAAACTGACAAGCTTCGGGAGTTTGTTGACGCAACAGTTATATCTTTTAAAGCAAAGCAAGATGCTGTTGGTTTAGAAAATTTTTTACAACGAGTAGCGATTATTAATCAAGGAGCTTACAAAAGCATTGCTCCATTTGTATGACTTACGTTTTTATGGTGTAAGTGAAATGTGGTATCCGGATGCTTCTAAATCATCAAAAAGTTCTTTATGAATGGAGATAGTTTTTTTTGTTTTTAAAAGTATAGATTTTCCATTTTCGGTAAATGCTATCGTTACAGGAACTTTGCCTGTGGAAAATTTCTTTTTTAAATTAACGTAGGCTGTTGGTGAGATTTCTTGATTTGTAATAATTGTGATATGTGAAGCTGTTTTTATATCATTGAAAAATTGGTCAATAGGTATTATTTCTTGTGCAAGAATTTTGCAACGAGAACCTGATGTTTCTATTGTTCCTTTGACAAAAAAGACGCTTTCAGAATCAAGAAATGTTTCAATTTTTTTGTACACAGAAGGAAAAAGTACAATTTCAGCTGATGATATGTAATCTTCAAGTTCAATAAATGCCATTTTATCACCTTTTTTTGTGGTGATAATACGTTTACTTTTTAAAAGTCCGTAGGCAGCTGTTACAATATCATGCGGTGTATTTAATCGTTGAGCTTCTTCTAAGGCGGATTGAAATGAATAGCACGCTAGTCTGTTTAGATATTTTTTATGAGAATCGAGAGGATGAGAGCTCAGATAAAAACCGATAACTTCTTTTTCTTTTTCTAATTTTTCTTTGTCTGTCCATTCAGCAAGCGGTTGAAATGTATACAATTCAGAGGTGCTAGATTGAGGAGTTATCGTCTGAAAAAGTCCCATTTGGCCAGTTGATACTGATTGTTTTTTTTGAACAGCAGTATCGATGATTGTTTCTAATTCAATGAATTTTTGCGCTCTGTTTCCCGGAAGTGTATCGAATGCTCCGGCAGCTATACAATTTTCAAGAACACGTTTATTGGCTGTTCGTAAATCAATACGCATGCATAAATCTAGCATATCGATAAATGGTTTTTTGTTACGTTGTTCTATAATATTGTTCAATGCTGTAAGTCCAACATTTTTAATACCCTGCAGGCCAAACAAAACAGCTCCTTTAATAACACTAAATGTTATTTCTGAGGTATTTATGTTTGGTGGTAATAAAGTAAGACCCATTGACTTTGCTTCGTCTAAATAAAAACTCATTTTTTCAGCGTTGTCAGATTCCAGAGATATGAGGACTGCCATGAATTCCGCAGGATAATGAGCCTTAAGGTAAGCCGTTTGGTAAGCGATTAATGCATAGGCGGCAGAATGTGATTTGTTAAATCCATAACCTGCAAAATAGGCCATTAAATCAAAAAGTTCTCGTGCTTTGTCTGGATCAGTGCCTCGTGCTTTTGCTTTTTCAACAAAAATTTGTTGCTGTTCTGCCATGACTTCAGCTTTCTTTTTACCCATAGCTCGTCGTAAAATGTCAGCTTCGCCAAGGGAGTAATTACCGACAGCAGAAGCAATTTTCATTACTTGTTCTTGATAGACGATAACCCCATAGGTTTCAGCAAGAATTGGTTCAAGTTCTGGAAGTAAATAGGTTACTTGTTGTCTTCCATGGCGTCGTTCGACGTAATCATTGACCATGCCTGATCCAAGAGGTCCAGGGCGATAGAGTGCGTTAACAGCAATAATATCTTCAAATTTATTAGGTTGTAGTTTTTTTAAAACTTCTTTTAAGCCATTTGATTCTAACTGAAAGACACCTGATGTTTTACCATCTCCCAGTAATTTGAATGTTTTTGCATCATCAAGATCAAGTTTATCAATGTTAATGTGTGTTTCATGATTTTTTTTAATCATGTTAATAACGCGATCAATGAGTGTGAGTGTTTTAAGGCCTAGAAAATCCATTTTCAAGAAACCAAGGCTTTCAAGTTCTGTCATGGCGTATTGAGTGACTAAATCGTTTGTTTTAGCTGGGATGTAAACAGGTAATAAATTATCAACAGGTTCAGGACAAATAACAACACCAGCAGCATGCTTTGACGCATGACGTGTAATCCCCTCTAATTTTTCTGCGATTGAAAAAAGATGTGCTACTTGCGGATTATTGTCAATTAATTCTTGAATTTTAGGTTCAGTTTTTTTTGCTTCTTCAAGCGATATATTAAGTTGACTAGGAATAAGGCTTGTGATCATATTTGCATCCTCAAAAGGGATGCTTAAGGCGCGAGCAACATCTTTTATAACGCCTTTTGCCATCATTGTTCCAAAGGTGATAATTTGACAAACATTATTGTGCCCATATTTTTCACGTACATAGTCGATAACTCGTTCGCGTCCTTCAATGCAGAAATCAATATCGATATCAGGCATTGTGATTCGTTCAGGATTTAAGAATCGTTCAAAAAGTAAATTATATTTGATGGGATCAATATTAGTGATTTCTAATGCCCATGCAACGAGTGCTCCTGCGGCGGAACCACGCCCTGGCCCAACGGGAATCCCATTACGTTTTGCCCATTGAATAAAATCAGATACTACCAAAAAATAACCGATAAAACCCATGGATATAATAAGATCAGCTTCTAAATCAAGTCGCGCTTGATAAAATTCTTTTTGATTTTCGGGGATATACTGTTCTTTCAGTAGACGTTCAAATCCTTGTGTGCATAAATGTTTAAAGTAGCTTTCTTGAGTATGATTTTCAGGGACCTGATAGGTTGGAAAATGAAGCTTTCCTGTTTCGAATTCAAAGTTACACATGTCAGCAATTTTTCCTGAATTCCATACGGCTTCAGGATGATCTTTAAAGATTTCTAACATTTGTTGTGTGCTGCGCAAATGAACACGACAATTGCCAAAGGTATAGCGATCAGGATCACTCATTTTTCCATGAGTTTGAATACACAACATAACTTCGTGTGCTTCCCTATCTTCTTCGTTGATGTAGTGACAATCAGCTGTTGCGACCGTATGCAGTCCTCGCTCTTGTGCAAGTTCAAAAAGTTGAGCATTAATAATTTTTTGTTCTTCCTGGTCTTCAGGTTGTACTTCTAAATAAAAACGTTCTTTTCCAAATACGTCGAGAAACCAGTCGATGCGTTTGTGAATTTCTTCCCTGTTGTTTTGTTTTAAAAGTTGAGGAATGTGTCCACCAAGGCATCCGCTTGTTGCAATGAGACCTTCCGAGTATTTTTTTAACTGAGCATAATCAATACGTGGTTTAAAATAAAAGCCATCATGAAATGAATAGGAGATGAGCTTACAAAGATTTTTGTAACCAATTTCATTTTGAACCAATAAGATAATGTGATAGTACTTGTTTTCAGTATTTTTAATTGCACAATCTTCTGTAAGGTAAGCTTCAATACCAATAATTGGCTTGATTTTCGCACTTTTACATTTTTGAAAAAACTGCACAGCCCCAAAAATATTACCATGATCTGTTATAGCGAGTGCTTTAAAATTTTGTTTTTTTGCATATTGAATAAGGCCGTCAATTTGGATGGCACCATCCAATAGTGAAAAATCGGTATGAACATGGAGATGAGTAAAATGGGGTTCTGTCATAAAAGCTCGCAATACAAAAGAGGCACTATTACTTTTTTTTGATCCTATTAAGTTACTAAATTTTTAGATAATAAATTATAACAGCATCTGAAAAATGTTTGAAAAAATTAAAAAATAAACATCATTATTAAAGCGAAGTATAGCAATAAAGCTATATTTAATAAATTTTTTCTTCGGTTTGTTAGATGTTTTTTGATTTAAATTAAGCACTAGAAAATGTATTAAGATATTTATGAATTGAATGTTTCAATGACATATCTTACATTTAAGCTCAGACTGTAAAATGTTATTGTATTTTTATCTTTGGAATAAAGATAATTGCATCAGAAACCCATCGTTCAAAGCCAAAAAGCATAAGGAGAGGTTCTTTTTCTTTATTTTTACTTACAGTAGCTCCTTCAATCCACAAGGTTGACGATCCTCCCCCATCAAGATTGAGAGCAGATTGGCATTCTTTATTTTTCATTATAGTAGCTAATTCCATGATGGTGCAACCACCTTGAGAAAATGTATTTTTATGTTCTACTACGACGATAACAATTGTTCCATCGGCTTTAATCCCGAGGGCTGTTCGAGCATGAGGTTTTGTGTAAAAAGAGCTTGTTTGTTTTTGTGTATATAATGGGATTTGTCCATTTTCAAGAAGTCGTGGAATTCCTTGAACGCAGGAAACATAAGGATATAATAACTGTGTTGGATTAATGGTTGTTATGTTGATATTTTCATGAATAGTTTTTCCAATAACTGTATGTTTGCGTACGTCGCGATGATATAACGTATTGTTGATGAGAAGGGTTCCTGAAGGCTTGCCATTGTATTGAAAAAAACCTCCATTAATTGCTATAGACGCATGCGTTCGACGTGCGATATGGTCAACAGTTTCTCGCGACCATAGATTTATTATATTTTTTGCTTTAACAATTTCAAGCGTATAAATATCAGGGTTAATCGCAACAATGTGTGCACGGTAATTTTTTGTTTCCTCACATGTATAGCAGTATCCTAAAGTATTATTTGATGCAATGATAAGTGAAAGTATCACACTATATATAAAGAAAATCGATAATTTTTTAAACATACCTACATTTTTTCGTACTTGTTAACTATAATTTTGTTAACTATTTTTTTATAAAAGATATATCATTACATTTTTATCATATGTAAATTAAACATTGAAATGCAACACTTAATTATAGAGTGTTACTTTAAAAGTCCAACGACAAGTTCTATGAAAATCAAAATAATGATTAAAACCGAGAGCATGTCTTCGCGAATGGCATCGACAAGATTTTGGTGTATGGTCCGTACATCTCGAATAATTTCTAATTTTTTTGCAACTGATTGCTGCCAACTTTTTATGGCAAGTTTTTCAACGAGCAGGTCATAAACTTCAGAATAATATGCCTCTCCCACTGTTTTGATTGAATTGTCGAGTCGTTCAGTGATGACGGAAATATCAACTTTGAGATTTGATAATTCACTCAACGGATCTTTAATGAGACTGATGAAGGGAAGGCAATTACCAAGAGAAGGTTTTTTGAGCGCTCGATGATACACAGCATCAAGTTTTTGATCTAAAATTTTGTCAAAATAACGTAGTTCAAGTTGTTGGATCATGCTAAATTCAAAAAAACTAAGTAATTCTTCTGGTTCTTTATCATATACGAATGATGCTTCTGTATCGATAATAACCATGTCTTCACGATAGTATCCAGTAGCAGATTCTAAGATATCGTCAATTTGGAAAGGTGAGATTGTTTCTTTTTCAAAACGTAAAATAGAAGCGATCATGGATCCATAGTGCGCGCGAAGTGATTTTGTAGATACCAGGTTAGGTTGTGGATTGATATGAACGACTAAGTAGCTATTGTTTTGGTGATAAAATGTTGGCTGTGCGATATAAGGTTTTATTTTTTTAAAAATATAGTGAGCATCATGTACGCTTTGTTTTTGACATTGATGATCAAGGTCGCTTAATTTGTCACGTAATGCATTGAGTGTACCTTTGAAAGGGACTTGATATACGAGTGATACTGGGCCAAAGTGATGAATGTTGACATGAAGGCAATGAATGCCCCCTTCGTGTGATGGAAGACTCACCGTCAGTGGTTTGTGATAACTTTTAAGATATCCTGGAAGTGGCTGAGTGATTACATGAAGTTGATTTGATTGTTCAATTTTTTCAAGATTAATGTCATCACCCATATCAAAGCCGTAGAGTAAATAAACAGTACCAGTAAAAATAGGGTGATCTTTAGTATGTTCTGTATGCTGAGTTTCCATGTGTATTTCCCATTAGAAGGTCAAAACTGATTGAATATAAGTGAACCAGGAATGAAGTGTATCTGTCAATTTTTGATATAAAGACGTAAACCAACCGGTATCTTGAGGTGTATTTTTTATATCTTGAGCGATTGCTTCATGTAAAGCTTCTGTATCAAGAGATTCTGAATCTTCAGGTCTGTAAATTATTATTTTTTCTTTTTTAATATTTGGATCAGAGCGTTTGTCATGATCAAGCTGAAATTCGTCTGCCTTGATGAGGGGAATTTCAACTATTTCGTCTTGAAATTGAGCATCAGGTAATGTTGCTACGACGGCCCCGCGAGATTTTAATGCTTCGATTGCTTCAAGGCTTGCATCTGGGGTTTTAGCTATCTGCGAAGATTGCATTTTGTTACCTTCAAATCCAATTTTGTCCATGGCAATAAGTGGTTTGTGTGGTTGTTGGGGAGCGTGGTGAAATTTATTAGGAAATTGTTGCTGTGGATGTCGATAGTGCTGGTTCTGATCAAATTGCCCTCCTGATTGTTTTCCCATTGGCATTCCTTGGCCTTTACCTCCAGCACCTACTCCAGATCCTTTTGATTCACCGCCCGTTTTTTTTTCTTCTTCCATTTTTTTTAAGGCTTCTTTTGTTTTTTCTTGATCTGATTTTGCTTTTTCTGCAGTCATTGCTTCAAGTTTCTTTTCAGCATCAGTTTTTTCAGGTTCTTGTTTTGTACCAGTATTTTGTCTTTGTTGTTGAATTGTCTGAGGTGATAGCGGTTGTGCGAACTGTCCTGCTTGAGGTTGTTGAGTTCTTGTTAATCCTTGTCCCATAGCTGGTTGGCCTTGGGCCGATTGAACAGGTTGTTGTTGAGGTGCTTGTGCTACGGGCCTTTGAGCTTGTTGTTGTACTGAGGTAGTAAAAGCACGCCATTCTTCAAGAGGTATGAATCGAATAGCAACTTGTTGTGGTGTATTATTTTTGAGAGTTAGAACAGCGTAGTTATTCTTTGGTTTGACAGACATTTGAGTAATTGTTTGATTTTGTAAAGCTAATGCAAGACTATCAAAGTGTTTTGATGGTGTTTGTTGTCTGTAGGCATCAATAGAATTTTTCAGTTGTTGATCGATTAAAACAGTATCCGATGTTATAAGGTATGAATCGTTTTGTTGATCGTGAATTCTTAATAATTCAGGATCAATTTCATCTGCAGCACCATATAATGAAATTGGTAACAATAATAAAATTCTAGTCCATAATGTCCGTTTTTTATTCATACCTAATCCTTTCTTTTGAAATACTGTAACAAAAAAAGAGGTCATTATTCAAATGATGTTTTTTATTATTGTTCTTTTTTCAATATAGTAAAGAATGCTTCCTGTGGAATTTCAACATTGCCCACTTGCTTCATTAGCTTCTTTCCTTCTTTTTGTTTTTCAAGTAATTTTCGTTTACGAGATATATCACCACCATAACATTTTGCAGTTACATTTTTACGTAATGCAGAAACTGTTTCGCGTGCGATAACATTCGATCCTAATGTTGCTTGAATAGCGACCTCAAAAAGTTGGCGGGGGATAACACCTCGTAGACGATGTACTAAATCTTTTCCTAGGTAGTATGCATTATCACGATGAACAACAATAGCCATGGCATCAATTGGTTTTCCGTTAAGGAGAATATCCATTTTGACTAAATCAGATTCTTGATAGCCAGCTTCTTCATAATCAAAACTTGCATATCCAGAGCTGAGAGATTTAATGTGATCATAAAAATCAGTTGCCACTTCATTAAGGGGAAGGCGATATTTAAGAATAATACGTCCTTCGTCTAAATGATGCATCTCTATTTGCTCACCACGTTTTTTTTGGCATAGATCAAGAATGTTTCCTAAATATGCTTTTGGTACAATGATGGTCGCATTAATGATAGGCTCATAAATGTTTTCAATATAATTTCGTTCAGGAAAATCTGATGGATTTTCAATGTCACGTGTTTCGCCATTGGTATATTTGATTCGATAGCGTACGCTCGGTGCTGTTACGATAACGGAAATATTATATTCTTGTTCAAGTCTTTGGCGGAACACATCCATATGAAGGAGGCCTAAAAATCCACAACGAAATCCAAGCCCAAGTGCGGGAGATGATTTTTTTTCAATAGTAACACTTGCGTCATTAAGTGTTAATTTTCCAATCGCGTCTTGTAATAATTCAAAGTCACTGTTTTCAATGGGAAAGATACCGGCAAATACCATGGGTTTTGCTGGTTTAAATCCGGGAAATGGTTCTACCGGTTGTTTGGTTAAAAAGATGGTGTCGCCAATGCGAGCTTCTTTTACGGTTTTCATTCCGGCAATCAGGTAGCCTACTTGTCCGGCGTACAGTGTGTCAGTTGGAGTTAAATCAGGATACATAATACCAACATCAAGAACTTCATAGCGAGTATTCGTTTGTGCAAGTGTAATGTCATCGCCTTTTGATATAGTCCCACTCTTAAGGGTGATAAGACAAATTACTCCACGATATTCATCAAACCAAGAATCAAAAAGAAGTGCTTTCAATGGTCCATGAACGTGTGCTTGTGGTGCAGGCATCCGTTTAACAACGGCTTGCAATAGGTCAGGAATACCAACGCCTGTTTTAGCTGAAATTAAAAGTATGTCTTCTTCTTGAAAATCAAATAAAGTATTTAGTTCTCGCGTTACGCGAGGAACGTCTGCCGCAAGCATATCAATTTTGTTGATGGCAGGAATGATTGTTAAATCTTGTTCAAATGCAAGATAAAAATTTGCCATGGTTTGTGCTTGCACACCTTGCATTGCATCAGTGAGTAAAATTGCTCCTTGGCATGCATATAAAGAACGTGAAACTTCATAGCTAAAGTCAACATGACCAGGTGTATCAATTAAATTAAGTAGATATTGAACACCGTTTAATTCGTAGATCATTGATGCTGTCTGAGCTTTGACGGTAATTCCTCGTTCTTTTTCAACTTGTAGTTTGTCTAAAAATTGTTCGTTTTTGTGTTTTGTTGAAAGCGTCCCGGTAATTTCTAGTAGCCGATCGCACAGGGTTGATTTGCCATGATCTATGTGAGCAATGACTGAAAAGTTGCGGATTTTGTCAGGGGTAAATTGTTTTAAAAGTTCTTTAGTAATTTTTATCATAGAGTTTTGGCAGCCGTTACGATTGATTTTAAAAATTCGAATTTAATATCTTTTAGTCTATCGTAACCTGACACAGTTGTAAAAAAGAGTATAAAAACAGTGGATGATCGGAAAGAATTTGAGAGAGTGAGCTCTTTTTGAGGTATTTTTTTGTTATGGAGGGGAATTGTGGTAATATGTTTCAAATGTGGTGTTTTCTTAATCAAATGACGTGTATCGTAGAATAATTGTGTTAGCGCGAAGGGTGGCAGTATGGCATCTGACTTAAATGAAAAATCTCAAATCGGAGTGAAACCAGTTCTAATTGAAGATGAACTTAAAAACTCTTTTCTCGATTATGCAATGTCTGTTGTTGTCAGTCGTGCTATTCCTGACGTGCGGGATGGTTTAAAGCCTGTTCATAGGCGGGTTTTGTATGCAATGCATGAGTTAGGATATCATCATAATAAATCATATAGAAAATCTGTTCGTGTTGTTGGTGATGTTTTGGGTAAGTATCATCCACACGGCGATCAGGCAGTCTATAATACAATGGTGGGGATGGTGCAACCATTTGCAAAACGTTATCCTTTGCTTGATGGGCAAGGAAACTGGGGTTCTGTTGATGGTGATAATGCAGCGGCTATGCGTTATACTGAAGTACGTATGGAAAAAATATCACAAGAAATTTTATCCGATATTGATAAAAATACGGTTCCATTTGTTGCAAATTTTGATGAATCTACGGTTGAACCAGTTATTTTACCGAGCAAATTGCCAAATCTTTTAATTAATGGAACAGCAGGTATTGCTGTTGGTATGGCCACGTCGATACCTCCACATAATTTAGGTGAAGTCATTGATGCGTGTCTTGCTTTTTTAGAAAATGAATCTATTTCTGATGATGAACTTATTCGCTTGATACCTGCTCCTGATTTTCCAACCGGTGGTATTATTTGTGGCAGAGCTGGGATTCTTAAAGCATACAAAACTGGTCGTGGAAATGTTGTTGTTCGTGGTGTAGCTGAAGTTCAAGAAACAAAAAAAGGTTCTTGTATTGTTATTACCGAATTGCCTTATCAGGTTAATAAAGCTGAATTTATTATTAAAATTGCAGATTTAGTAAAAGAAAAATTAATTGAAGGTATTTCAAATATTCGCGATGAATCTGATAAGCGAGGAATGCGTGTTGTTATTGATGTTAGGCGTGGAGATAATGCCGAAGTTATTTTAAATCAATTATATAAATTAACGTCTTTGCAAACATCGCTGTCGATTTTAATGCTTGCATTACTTGATAATCGTCCTTTAATTTTTTCATTGCGTGAATTGGTAAAACAATTTTTGTTGCATCGGGAAACAACGGTATACAAACGTACTTTGTTTGATTTGGAAAAAGCAAAGGCGCGTGAACATATTTTGCTTGGATTTATTGTGGCATTGACTAATATTGATGCTATTGTTCAGTTAATTAAACAATCGAAAACAACCGATGAAGCTCTTGTTGGGTTAGAACGTGCTTATACATTAACAGCTGAGCAAAGTAAAGCGATTTTAGAAATGCGCTTGCAACGTTTGACAGGGCTTGAGCAAGAAAAAATTCATGAAGAAATTGCACAGTTGAAGATTCAGATTGCTTATTTACAATCTATTATAAGTAATCGTGCTGTTTTGAAAAAAGAAATAAAAGATGAACTTGTACTTATTAAACAAACGTACAGTGACAAACGACGTACACGTATTGAAGATATTTTTGAAGAGTTAACTGATATTGATTTAATACCTGACGAAGATATGGTTGTTACGCTGACTCAAAAAGGCTATCTCAAACGTGTTCCATTGGAAACATATGGTGTTCAGCACAGAGGTGGTAAGGGTAAGATGGGTATGCAAAGCCTTGATGACCTTGATGATGTTGTATGTGATATGTTTGTCGCAAAATCGCATGACGAATTACTGTTCTTTACATCATTTGGGCGTGTATTTAGCATGAGAGTATATGAGGTTATTGAAGGATCGCGTACATCAAAAGGACGTGCAGTTATCAATCTTCTGCAGCTTGGGCAAGGTGAGCAAGTGGTTAAGCTCTTGTGTATGCGTGGTATGGAAAATAAACATATTGTGATGGTAACTAAAAAAGGTATTATCAAAAAAACCGATGCGAAAGATTTTGCAAAAATTCGTGTTTCAGGAATTCGCGCAATTACAGTGCGTGATGGTGATGAACTTGCATTTTGTGGCGTAAGTTCAGGAACAGATTTTGTTGTGTTGGCAACAGCATTTGGCCAAGGCATTCGCTTTAAAGAAGATGAAGTTCGTTCAATGGGACGGCAGGCAGAAGGAGTTATCGGAATCCGTATGCGTGACCAAGATTTTGTTGTTGGTATGGAAATTGTTGATAGCGAAAGCAAGACATTATTGTTTGCAACAAGTAATGGCTATGGAAAACAAACATTGGTAGAAGATTTTCGTGTTGCGCATCGTGGTGGATTGGGGGTAAGAACTATTCCAACTGATCGTCGCAATGGAAATGTTGTTGGTCTTGTTGTAATTAGTGAAAAATCTCATATTCTTTTAATTGATGATGCAGGAAAAATTATTCATTTATTGCCAAAAGAAATTCGTACTATGGGCCGTCAAGCAAAGGGTGTTCGATTAATTCGTCTGGACGACGGACGCAAACTTTCAACATTGGTTGCTTTTGAATCAGAAGAAAAAGAAGAAGTTTCAGGCGATGACGATACGTCAACCGAAGGAACTTCGGGCTTGTCACATGTTGAAGCGCATGCTGGTCAACAATCACAAGAATCAGTATCTTTTGCTGCTGATGAGGGCGATGAAAGTGAAGAGCCTCTCTCTTTTGTCGATGTTTCTTTTGAAGAAGAAAATGAGATCATTGCGTTACGTCCTGAACAAAGTCAATCATCAGCATCGTTTGAAGGAGCGGTATCGGCAGCAGCGATTTTGGTCGAAGATGAAAACATTGCTGTTAAAGATGATGAAAATAATGACAATTCTCAATTGTTGATGTTTTAGGGGTTGAAACGATAGATGATGGATGGTTATACATATAGCTCTGTAGATTATGTGTTGTTGCATTTTTCATTGATTGAAGGAGTAGGTCCAGGTACTGTTGAAAAGATAGTAAGTGGAGTTGCTCCTGAAGAGCTTGCAAATCTTTATGATTGGGAAACTGCTGATTTTAGAGCACTGGGTTATAGTCAGGAAACTGCAAAAGTTCTTGTTGAAGGTCTTGCTAATAAGCAGATACTTGAATATGAATGTTCCTTGCTTGCAAAGCATGGATTGTTTTTTGTTTCTTTGCTTAGCCCTTTTTATCCGGCATTGCTACGTGATATTCATTTACCGCCACTTGTTTTGTATGTTTATGGAGTGCCTGTATGGCATCAAAAAGAAACAATAGCGTTTGTTGGTTCCAGAAAGGCAAATACGTATGGGAAACAAGCAGTTACTGTAGTGGTACCTGAACTGGTGCATCAAGGTTGGGTAACTGTAAGCGGCGGTGCATATGGAATTGATGCGGCAGTACATTCTGTGACCATAGAAGTTGGCGGAGCAACAATTGCTGTTTTGGGATCAGGTCTTTTGAAACCTTACCCAGCAGATCATAAAAAATTATTTGATAAGATAGTTGCTACCGGTGGTGCAGTAGTCTCTTCTTTTTCTTTAGAAACAGCTCCTCATCCAGGAAATTTTCCTTCACGTAATCGTATTATTTCTGGCATGAGCAAAGGAACGGTAGTGGTACAAGCTGCTGAAAAAAGTGGTGCACTTATTACAGCTCGTTATGCACTTGAGCAAGGGCGTTCAGTTTTTGCGATTCCGGGATCAATTACAGATTCTTTGAGTAAGGGGTGTCACACATTATTGCAAAATGGTGCACGACTTGTGGTTGACCCTCAAGATATTATGGATGAATATGGGGTTACACAACAGCGACAAATGACGCTTTTGCCACTCGCCCAAGAGGCAACTGATCTTATTGCACGATTATATGAGCCTAAATCGCTTGATGAGCTTTTGCAGGAGACGGGATTTAGCGAAGCTGCACTTACGCATCATTTATTTGAATTACAGCTTAATGGGTACATTGAACAAAATTTTGTAGGCTTGTGGCAAAGGGCCTAGCTGATTTGATTTTTATGGAAATTTCTGTATATTCTTCCCATAGACTTTGACTAAAAATTGTTAAAAAATATACGTATGTACTATATCTTCAAGGAGTTCGTATGCCAGTACCAAAGAGGAAACGCTCTCGTCAGCGTCGGGATACACGTTTTGCAAATAAAGGTTTAACTGTTTCAGCATTTAATGCATGTGCTCAATGTAAGGCAATTGTAGTGCCTCATTCATTGTGTAAAGAGTGTGGTTTTTATGGTGGACGTAAGGTTGCAATAACGAAAGCTGAACGTGCGGTTAAACGTGCTGCTGCAACTGCCCAAAAAGCTTCAAGTAAGGTGCAGAATACTTCTGTGCAAGAGTAATAAAAAGAGAGTAGTTTTGTTTGGCCGTCTGTTAAAACAGGGAAGTCTTTTATATGTTGTCTTATAGTTGTAAATATGTCTTCAAAAAAGAAAATATGCTCGTTAATCTTGTAATGGGAGCAATTTTTATTGGACTTTTAGGTTATGGGTGTTTAAAAGCATATCGTTGGTATGATGAACGAAAGCAAAAAGCTGCGCAAACACTTTTTTCTGAAGTTCTGCGTGAATATGAAAAAGTAGTACATGAACAGATGCAGGGTAAGCAATCTGCACAGGCGCTTGAACAGCAGTGGGAAGATGTTGTTGTTGGTCTTCAATCAGTTGAGTCGGGTCATTCTTCAACCGTGTATGGTGCTGCAAGTTATGCGCTTAATGCTTCAATTGCAATGGAAAAAAAGCACTATGATGAAGCACTTGCGTTGATGGATAAAGCAATTGAAGGTGTTTCAAAAAATTCACCATTATATTATGTATATAAAACCAAGCGAGCATTAATGTTGGTTGATGCGCATAAAGTTGATGAGGGTTTGACATCATTAAGGGCTTTGGCTGCTTGTCAGGCAAATAATTATGCCGATACTGCAGCTTTTTATCTTGGGTATTATTATTGGCTAAAAGGTGATATGGCTCAGGCAAAAGACGTTTGGAAATTTTTCACTGATAAAGAAATTAATGAACAAAAAGAAGCTGTTTCTCCGTGGACATTAATTGTTCGTAATAAATTATCTTCTTGCGCATAAGAAGTAGGGGATGAATCTTTATGGTTGATGCGCATACTAAAGTTCGAGTTCGTTTTGCTCCATCACCAACGGGACATTTACATGTTGGTGGGTTGCGTACTGCTTTGTTTAATTTTTTATTTGCGCGTCATATGGGCGGTACTTTCCTTATTCGTGTTGAAGATACTGATATTGAACGTTCAAAACCTGAGTATGTGCAATCACAGTTAGCATCGCTTGAGTGGTGTGGAATTGTCAGTGATGAGCCGCTTGTTTTTCAATCACAACGTTTTTCTGTGTACAGCGCCCTTGCACAGCAGTTACTTGCAGAAAAAAAAATTTATCGTTGTCGTTGTTCTTCCGATGAAGTTGAAAGTCGCTTGAAGCAGTCGGGTATTACAGACCCATTTTTTGGATATGATGGTCATTGTCGTGATAAACAGTACGATGAGTCAAAGCCTTTTGCATTGCGTTTTTTAGTTTCAGATACTTTTGAATCGATCGTTGTTCAAGATCTTATTTTGGGCGAGCTTGTTTTTACCAAATCACAACTTGATGATTTTATAATTGTTCGATCTGATGGTTCTCCAACGTATAATTTTGCTGTAGTAGTGGATGATATGTTTATGGGTATCACGCATGTTATTCGTGCCCAGGAACATATTCCTAATACACCAAAACAAATTTTGTTATACCGTGCATGTGGAAGTTCTTTTGAACCTCAATTTGCACACATTCCTTTAATTTTAGGAACTGATGGACAAAAATTGAGCAAACGTGATGGAGCTGTGGATGTTCTTGCTTATAAAAAGCTGGGATATTTGCCACAAGCGCTTGTGAATTATATGGTCCGTCTTGGATGGGCACATGGGGATCAGGAAGTTTTTACGTTAGAACAACTTGTTGCAAGTTTTACATTGGAAGCGGTTGGTAAAAAACCAGCGATTTTTGATAGTAAAAAATTGGAATGGATGAACACTGTCTATTTGAAGCAGTTATCAACAAAAGCTTGCTATGAATGGTTAGTTTCTGATGTAGGATTATCGCTTTCTGATTTTTCTTCATGGTCAGTTGATCAGGTTGAAACTGCACTTTCTTTATATAAAGAACGAGTGGTTACTGGAGCTGAGTTAATCTCTGCTGTTCGATGTTTATGTCAGGGACCCGATCATTATGATCAAGAAGCTATTGCACAGTGTGTGAATTCTGAAGTACTCTTAATTCTTGAATCGTTAGTGCGTGAGTGGCAGACTATGGCATTGTTTGATCATATGGCGTTGGCTGAATGTATTAAACAATTTTGTGTGCAACATTCTATTAAAATGCCAGTTATTGCGCAACCTATTCGTATTGCATTGGCAGGAAAACCTACGGGAGCAGGTCTTTTCGATATGCTTGCTGTTGTAGGAAAAACAGAAAGTAGTGCGCGGGTTATGCGTTTTGTTACTTCTGTCCGTGCATAAAATACTATCAGTTACATAAAGGGGACAATGGATTATGAAGGTAGGAATGCTTTTTTCTGGGTTAGGTGATCAATCTGTTGGAATGGCAAAAGATATTTATGATGAATATCGGATCATGCAAGAATATTTTGAAGATGCTGGTCAATGTCTTGATAAAAATTTTGTAAAAATTTGTTTTGCATCATCTGTGAATGAACTTGCAGATCTTGAAAATAGTTTTATTTCTCTCTATTTGATAGGGGTTTCAACTGCTGCAATTTTGAAGGAACAGGGGATTGCCCCGGCTGTTGTTGCAGGATATGAGAATGGTGAGTATGCTGCGTTGTCAAGTGTTGGGTCTCTCGCATTATTTGATGCTGTCTATCTTTTACGTAAATTAGCTGGTTTATATTCTGAAATGCTTCAAGCAAAAGCGTATAAAACAATACGTATATATGGTCTTGATTATGATGCGGTAAAGAAATTATGTTTACATTGTTCAAACGGTAATCAAATATCACACATTGCAAGTATTGAAGATGATACAACGCATAGTGTAGCTGGAACTGTTGTGTCAATTGATTACATGGAAGCAGAATTAAAAAAAGATAGTGTGCGTTATGAATCAGTTGCAACGATGGTTGGGTTGCATTCTCCCTTGATGGATGAAATTTTAAAATCGTTGAAAATGTATTTGGAAAAAGTTGATTTTCATGCTGTATCAGCACCCTTTGTTGCAGGTGTGACAGGACAGGCGCTTGTTGATGGAGAAGCTGTGCGTGCGGCAATTATGCAGCAAATTCATGCGCCTTTGCAATGGAAAAAAGTTATTGATGCGTTTGAATATTGTGATGTGATCATTATTATTGGCCCAAGTTCTTGGTTGTTTGAAATGGTAAGTGTTCGTTATCCTGGTAAGAAAATTTTTATGATTGCTTATCTTAAACAATTGGAAGAATGTATTGCATATTGCAAAGGAACAGTTGTTCAATGAAATATGTTGAAATTCAAAAACAAATTGTTAGTTTAATTGCACAGGTAACGCAATGTGAAGAGAGTGGTATTGATCCACGCATTGCTTTGCAGGAGTATGGTTTTGATGAGTTTGACATGATTGAGTATGTCATGAAATGTGAAGACGCATTTGGTGTTGTTATTGAAGATGATGAAATACCCAATTTGCAGTCAGTGGACGATACTGTTCGTTATATTATGTCAAAAAAAGAAACGAGTTTGTAAAAAAGGGAAACCGAAGTTTCCCTTTTTGTATATTCAAAAATTGGTACAATGATTAGAAGTGGAATCCAATTGCTGAATGAACTTCCCATTGGAATGGGGCAGAGTTACAGTTTGGTAAATCTGCGCCGGCACCGGCAAGGAAGTAGGGTAAGTTTTTATGATCAAGTGTATATCCAAAAGCAGTGAATACTCGGCATGAAATACTTGGTCCTGCTAAGGCTGAATCAATGTTGACAGCATTTATATTCAGTACATTCGTTGCTGAAGCGGTTGCAGTTGTTGGGCTTGTATGATTTGCTTGTACTCCATTAATTGATACATCTGGAGATAATAAAGGTTGGTGAGAAGGATCAGGATCGGCGGCAGGATTAGCATCAGCAAATCCTGCATCAAGTGCACCGAAATTTCCTGCAGGAAGCGCAGTATCAACCCAACGTTTATGATTTTCACGAGCATGTCCGTGAATTTGTAGGCCTAAATCAAAATCCATTTGTTTATGTTTTGCTTGAAGCATCAAAGAAATGTCATACACACATGGAATGTTGATTTTTGCACGTAAGGTAGTGAGATTAATCATATAGGTAATAGTGTTATTGTATGCATAAGCACTTGTAAATTGTTTTACAAGTAAATATCTGCTTCCTACGCCATGGTTATTAACATCATAGGAACGAGTAATGGTGCTACTAAAAGTGTGTGCAACATCTGCTCGTAATGCAAATGAAACGGATGAATTATTATGGGCGTAAAGTTCATAAAATGCATCAAGACGGACACCGATTCCGTTACGTCCAGCTGTACCAACTGAAGGTGTTCCAAGGTATTTTACATCGGTTGCACTTTTGTTATCTCCATTGATCAGTCCTAATAATGCAAGTCCAACGTATCCTTGCTCTTCATCCATCAAACGACGACCAAGTGCAAGACGAGTATCACCTGCGACAGTTTTGCTTTGTTGACCATTGATGTTACCATAGCTTCGTGTTGTTGTTACTTGACCTGCTTTTTGGTCTCCCTTCCATGCATCAATCGCATTGGAGTAAGGTGCTGGTATAGCTAAAGTTGGATCAATATATCCAATAGGGATGTTGTTTGCTGTTTGTGAACCAGGAAATTCAGAAAGATGCATATTAAAGCTTGAATGAACAACTGGTACATCAAATTCAAAGTACCATTTCTCCCAATCACGTACAAATAAAATGCCACGAAAATCAGCAACAACAGTGCTTATTTTCGGAGCTGCACTAATAATCGATTTCCAGGCCTCTGCATCGCCGACAGCACTTTGTGGAAGTAAAAAATTAACGCTATAAATATCGGTTGTGCTGTTATTACTGCCTTGACCAATGGTCATGCTTGAATTGCCATTGAAAAAGAGAGCTTGCGCAATTTTTCTTGATTTAAATGTTTTACCTCCTTCAACTTGGGCCCAAAGGTAGCCGTGCGCCTTTTCTTCGGAGTCGTCTCGTTGTTTATTAATACTGAGCATAATACCATTGCCTGTTACTGCGCCATTGTTGCCAAGATAGAATGATTTTCCATAAACGTTCTTGCTGTCGGCATGGGTACTTGCTGACAGCACAAGTAATGCGTTGAGCGAAAAAAGTTGTAAATATCTGATTTTCATCTGTTAATTCTCCTCTTTTTGTTAAAGATAAACAGTGTCTATTTTGTTATAGTTCAATATATTTCACACGGTACTACAGAAATAATTGTTTGGTCAATGAGTCATGAAAGGAAAAATTATTTTTATTATTATGAAAATGAAAAAGGCTCGAAATCTCGAGCCTTTTTTGTGCTAGTTTGTGTAGTGCTTTTACACAGATATATTAAATTAGAATGTTATGCCACCAGATGCATGAACTTCCCATTGACAAGGAGCAGCATTGTTATTTGCAAATGCAGCGCCACCGCCAACAAGAAGGAATGGGTTCCAATCATTTTCGAAATTGTAACCAATGTCACCAATAACGCGGTTTGTTAAAGCTGACGGAGCAAGTCCTGAGCTTTGGTCGAGATTTGCTTGAACAAGAACATTTGTTGCAGATGCTAGAGCTACTGTAGGAACGGTTGTTTTTGAAGTAACGATCCCACCACTAATGTTTTCATTGGTTGATAAAAATGTTGGATTTGTGTTTCCATCAGCTAAAGATGGAGCCATTGCACCGTACCATGTTGTGGTAAACGAATCAACAAATGAACCGAAGCTTTCAGCATTATGACCTTCTAATTCATAAGCAACGTCTGCAAACCAATTTTTATGAGTCCAGCGTAGTGCTAAAGTAACATCATATAAAACAGGAATACTGATTTTTGCTTTTAATGTAGAAAGGTTAATCAATGGTTTCATAACGCTGTTATAAGCTGCTGCTGTGGTGAATTCCTTCATGAGCATGTAACGGCTACCAACGCCATACTTGTCTGTTGCATCATAAGAACGAGTAATGGTTGAGCTGAACGCATGGAACACGTCTGCACGACCTTGGAATACCAAGTTGTTGTTATCGCTTTCATATAAACGGTAAGATCCTTCAAGACGACCACCAACGCATTGACGTCCTGCGGTACCTATGACAGGACTTCCAAGATATTTCGCATCGTTTGCGCTATCGCTGTCACTGTTGAAGACACCCAAAACAGCAAGCCCAAGGTATCCATCTTCACGACGTAAAACATTGTAGCCTAAAGCAACTTTTGCATCACCTAAAGCAACTTTGTCTTGTGAGCCGTTAATATTTCCAAATTGACGTGCTTGCACCTGACCAGCGGTAAGAGTACCTTGGAACGCAGTTTTTGCACTTGTATAAGGAGCTACGGTTGTTGCCGGTGCAGCAGCTGGTGATATGTATGGTGAAAGAATTGTTGTTCCTGTTGTAGTGATAGCTGTTTCTGAAAGATTAAGGTCCCACCTTGTCCATACAATAGGGAAGTTTGCTTCAAAATACAAACCTTCCACAATGTTATTCAAATCAGCTGCAAAGCGGATGTCTGCAGTAAAATTTGAAATTTTCGGAGCTGCGGTAAGTGTTGATGCCCAACTTTCTGCTGCCCCAACAGCTGCTTGCGGTAAAAGGAAAAATGATGAGTAAACGTCAGTGTTAGCATTAGCGTTAGCAGCAGCTGCAGAAACTTGTCCAAATCTCATAGACGATGTGCCATTGAAGAAGAAGTAGTTAGCCATCTTGCTTTTTTTGAAGTTCATTCCACCATTCAATTGAAGGGAGAAATGAGCAGCAAATTCATCACTTTGTTTGTTGTCAAGGTGGTTGAACTGTTCAAGAACACCGTTGCCAACAACAACTGCTGATTGACCAAGATAAAATGATTGTCCTGAGACATCGACTGCTTCAACGCGACTTGCACTTAACAAAAGCACAAGAGCGAAAAGCCTTTTTGTAATGTGGTTCATATAGAAAACTCCTTTTTGAAACCCTTTTTTATGAAAGTACGGCAAACTTGCCGCAATATTATGAGAAATGTAACAATGAATGATTTTGTTTGTTATTTCTCTTTGTTTTTTCTTCGTTACATGCCTCCTTTCTTTTTGCATTAACTTCCTTTGAATCGACTTATTTTTAAGATCGACTCCTACAACATGTTTTTAGTATAATCATTGTTGTTTGAAAAAGTAAAGAACAAAATAAGCTTATTTTTTGGTTGCAGGTCTTCTTTATCATGAATTGATCAAAGAGAAACGGAGTTTTTATGGTGATTATTATTATATCTTTTGTAGTACAAATTTTGGTTGAGATGATTCCAGTTAGTAGTTCAGGAACAGTAACATTGATGCAATCACTGGGAAATTTATTTTTTGATGGTGATTTTGAAAAAAATTTTTCTAAATATTACGGTGATATCGTGCAATGGCCGACTGTTTTTGTGCTTGGTATCTATTTTTTTCCTTTATGGTCTGAATATTTGAAGCAATGTTTTTCAGAATTGTCTGCAAGTTTACAAAAAAAAAGGTTAGATTTTCCTAAAAGTTCTGCGTTTTTTCTTGTTTTTTGTATTATAGTTGCCGATTGTGTAACCGCTGGTCTTTATATGATTTTATCATATATTGGCGTTGCATGGTGGCCTTTGTGGCTTGGTTTTGCATGTACAACGGTGATTGTTTGGTGTACATCGTATATTGGAAAACGTTATGAGCAGGAAAATCAATGGACTATCTCTAAGGCGTTGATACTTGGATTTTCTCAGGGATTTGCATTATTACCGGGTGTATCACGCTTAGGAACAACATTTTTTGTTGCTCGATTATTGGGATTTTCAGCAAAAAAGGCATTTGAATATTCTTTTTTGCTTGAATGGCCGCTCATTGTTGCTGCAGGAATGCGTGGATTGTGGCATGCTCTTGATGTTGATAGTGCAATTATGGGACAACTCTTGAGTTGTCCGTTTCTGTTTAGTACGCTCAGTGCTACCATAGTTTCATATGGGATTTTGCGATGGAGTGCTCTTCTTTCACAAAAAAAAGAATGGCGTTATTGTGCGGTATACACGGCATTGTGTAGCATCATTGCATGGTGGGTACTATAAAAGGTGGGAAAAAAAAGGGGATAATCGTTATGAAAATAAAACTTTATAAGGAATGGCAGCGTCATGTTATTGGCGCAGCTTTATTGTGTGGAGCAGCAGTTATTGCAGCAATTTTGATTACGTTTAATGCGTCAGATCCTTCATGGTTATTTTATGACAGTGATCATCCTGTCGCAAGCAATTGGGGAGGGATTCAAGGAGCTCAATGGGCTGTAACAATACTGTATTTTTTTGGTGTAAGCAGTTATTTTTTAGTTATTTTATTATTTTATTGTGGATATATATTTTTTTGCAAAGGTTCTTTGCAAAAGCAGTATGATGTTATTAGTGCATCACTCGTGGCAATTTGTTTAAGTTGTGCTTTATGTAGTTTTCATTCTTTTAAGTTGGCATCATATTTAGTTCCAGGTGGAGTTATTGGGCGATCAATTGTATTGTTTTTGCATACGTACATGCAAGGATTTATGCTTTATGTTGCGCTTGTAACGGGCATTGTAGCTTCAGTTGTTATCGCCTTGAGAGTATCATGGACACAAGTTCTTTCTTTTTTTATTCACGTGAGCAAAAAATTTTTTCATGTCCTTCGTAGATGGATCATCCCTTGTATGATTATTGTACTGCGTTCTTCTCGCTTAAGCACACGTGCGTTATATCGACATTGTAGTCGAATTCTTTCTTCTTTATATCGATTAATTCATGGACAAGATGTTGTTCGTAGTGGGCTTTCTATTGTATCGTTCGAAAATGGAACAGCACGTATTGAACAAGAAGAAGATCTTTTTTGGGTTTCTTTTTTACAAACTCAAAGTCTTGGCGGTCATACCGTGATTGTTGCTGCTCCAATTGATCATGCACAAAAAATTTCATGTCATTTGGCAACGTTGACTTATGAGGCGGGTTCTGCTGTTGATCAGCAATTGAAAGTAAATGAAATTCCTAAAAAACCATTGTATGTATTGCCAATTGTTCGTACTTTGTTTCAAAAAACTGAGCGTACTGATTATGTAAAACATGCAGATGAGCAAAAAATAATTGCAAAAGCACTTGAAGAAAAATTATCTCGATTTGGTATTTTAGGATCTGTTGTTGCTATTAAGCCAGGGCCTGTTGTTACATTATTTGAGTATCAACCTTCAATTGATGCTAAGATTAGTAAAATTATGGGACTTGAAAGTGATCTGGCGCTTGCACTTGAGGCATTAAGTGTGCGTATTAGTGCCCCAATTCCAGGGACATCTCGGATTGGATTTGAAGTTGCCAATAAAAAACGTGAAGCAGTTTTTTTACGTGATATGATGCATGGAAAAGTGTTTGAACAGGTGCAAATGCATTTACCTCTGATTTTGGGTAAAGATACTTCAGGTGGTGATGTTGTGATCGACTTAGTTGATATGCCTCATTTGCTGATTGCAGGTTCTACGGGATCTGGAAAGTCTGTTGCGCTTAATACATTGCTCATTAGTTTGTTGTGTAAAAAAAGTCCTGATGAATTGAAACTTATTATTGTTGATCCTAAACGATTAGAATTTTGTGCGTACGATGGAATACCTCATTTGCTTTTTCCCATTATCACACAACCGCAAAAAGTAGGTTCAATTATGCAATGGTTGGTGGGAGTTATGGAGGAGCGTTATGAACGCATGGCAGCACATGGTGTACGTGGTATTTTTGATTATAAAAAATGGTGTATGGCAACAGGTAATCCTGATGAACTTCCTTTTATTGTGGTTATCATTGATGAACTTGCTGATTTGATGATGGTAGCACGTAAGGATATTGAAGATAACATTGCGCGTCTTGCTCAAATGGCGCGTGCAGCAGGTATTTATCTTATTGTTGCAACTCAGCGACCATCGGTTGATGTGTTGACAGGAGTGATAAAAGTTAATTTTCCAAGCAGAATTTCATTTCGTGTTACGTCAAAAGTGGACTCACGTACCATTTTAGATGTTATGGGTGCAGAAACATTGTTGGGTAAGGGTGATATGTTGTTTATGGATTCTCATAGTGCATCATTGCGTCGATTGCATGGACCTTATGTTACTGATGCTGAAATTCGTGCAGTTGTTGAACATGTAAAATCACAACAGTCACCACAGTATATTGATTTGCAAGATGCGCTTGCTTTGCAACAAGGTGAGGCATGGGGGACTGATGATCCCATACTTAAAGAAGTATACGCATTTTTGCAAACAGTGAATGATATTTCTATTTCATTGCTACAACGTCGGTTTAGAATTGGATACAATCGAGCAGCACGTTTAATTGAGATGCTCGAAAGCCAAGGAAAGATATTACCCGCCGATGGTGCAAAAATGCGTAAAGTAGTACATTAACTTTTTTGAAAATCTTTAACTGCTACCGTCAGACCAAGTGCAATTTTATGAACGATATCAGTCGCACCTGCACATAAACTTGAACATCCTGCAATAAAAGCTCCTGAGTAGTCAGGCTTTTGTTGCACTGGATGTTCCGTGTTGTATGTTGATCCAATCGTATAACAGGCAATACAAATAACAACTAACGCAATGGTGATCAGTCTGTTAATGATTTTAAAAAATCCTGAAAGTATAACAACAAGCGCTGATTTTCCAATATTTGGTTGTTGATTGTTGTTCATCTTATTTTTTCCTGCCTCGTAAATTTGCTTGTAAAACTTTTTTACGCAAACGCATTTTGTTTGGTGTTATTTCGATGAGTTCATCGTCATTAATCCATTCCATACACATTTCGAGTGTCATAAGGCGGGGAGGATTAATTTTTGCAGCTTCATCGCTTCCGGATGCACGCATGTTTGTGAGTTTCTTTTCTTTGCATGGGTTGACATCAAGATCATTTTCTCGAGAATGTTCTCCTACGATCATTCCTTCGTACACTTCTTCACGTGCTCCAACAAATAGTTCTCCGCGCGGTTGTAATGCATCAAGAGCATACACGGTTGTCACGCCACGTTCCATTGAAATGAGAGCGCCGCGTGTTCTTCCTGGAATTTCGCCTTTGTAAGGTTGATAGCCATGGAAAGATGAATTCATGACACCTGTTCCGCGTGTATCGGTTAAAAATTGATTTCTGAATCCAAGTAGTCCTCGTGATGGGATTGTGCATTCAATGCGGACACGATCAGTGTTTTCATGAACAACAATGTTTTGAATTTCGCCACGGCGAGTTCCAACATGTTCAATGATTGTTCCTTGGTGTCTTGATTCAATATCAATAATGACAAATTCCATAGGTTCATGTTTTTGGCCATTGATCGTTTTGAAAATAACTTCAGGAGCTGAAATTTGTAATTCAAAACCTTCTCTGCGCATGGTTTCAATAAGAATACCCAAGTGTAATTGTCCACGACCAGAAACTTTATAAGTATCGGGAGAATCAGTTGGCTCAACACGCAATGCAACGTTGATTTTAAGTTCTTTTTCAAGACGTTCTTTTAAGTGGCGTGATGTTAAAAATTTGCCATCAAGACCATTGAAAGGAGAGTTGTTGACAGAGAAAAAAATCGAAACAGTTGGTTCATCAATTGCAACATAATCGCAAGGAAGTGGATTGTCGACAGAACAAAGTGTTGATCCAATTTCAATTTCATCACATCCAGCAACAGCAACAATATCACCAAAGAAAACTTCATCTTGCTCAACTTTATTGAGACCTAAAAAGGTGTACAGTTTTGTCGCTTTCATTGGTTTACTGACAACGTCATTGTAACAATAAACAAAAGGTTCACCGAATTTAAGTGATCCACTCATTACGCGTCCAACGGCGATAGTTCCGAGGTAATCTGAATGATCAATGTTTGTTACCAAAATTTGTAATCCATCAACTTTTTCAGTTGGAGCCGGAATATCATGGATAATTGTTTTAAAGAGCTCTTCCATATTGTCGGTCATTTTTTTGTAGTTACGTGTTGCAAATCCATTGCGACCAGAACCATAGAGCGTTGTGAAATTTAATTGGTCTTCGTTGCTTGCAAGGTCTAAGAAAAGATCGTAAATAAGAGATTCTGTTTTTTCAATGTCAGCATCTTTTCTGTCGATTTTGTTAATAAAAACAATTGGTTTGAGATTGAGCGCGAGAGCTTTTTGTAAAACAAATCGAGTACCAGGAAGCACGCCTTCAGCTGCATCAACAAGTAAAAGGAACCCTTCAACCATTTGTAATGTACGTTCAACTTCTCCGCTGAAGTCTGCGTGACCAGGGGTGTCTACAATGTTGATATGATAATCGCCATAGGTAATTCCAGTGTTTTTTGCAAGAATAGTGATTCCACGTTCTCTTTCAAGATCGTTAGAATCCATTACACGATCAGTGTTGTTTTTTACATCGAGCGTTCCCGATTGCTGTAAAAGACGATCAACAAGTGTTGTTTTTCCATGGTCAACGTGTGCAATAATAGCGATATTGCGAATTTGTGAACGAGTTTTTTTCATTAATATACCTACGGTTTCTAAAGAGCACCTGAAAAAGTGCATATACAATTACATCTTTGAGTATTCTCTAGTATCTAAAAAATAGTCTTTTTCGTCAATAGATGTGATAAAAAAGGCGCAATTGTTGTTTCAGTTTGAAAAACTTACTGTTTTTTTTGTTAATATTTTTTTTAAATTTCAGTAATAATTAAGCTTGAAGCTTGACCGTTTCATTTTTAAACTTGATGGTTTAAGCTCAATTGTTCTTGACTAATGTGAAAAAAGTGACAAACTTTAAAAACTATTTTGTAGGTTCTGTCTTTTGAGTGGGGATCATTCATGAAACTTTCACACCAGTTATTAAAATCTATAGCGCCAGATGCGTATTTTTTAAAATCAGATGTTTGCGATACAGTAGATTATTTTTTTTCAGTTGATTCGCGTACAATCACGAAGCAAGAGCTTTTTGTCCCTGTTAAGGGAGCGCATGTTGATGGGCACCAGTTTTTGAGTCAAGCATTAAAAAATGGTGCAGGAGCTTTGATAGCCAAAAAACAACTTTCTTATTTAAACGAAGTTTTATTAAGTGTTCCACAAGATGCTTTAATTATTGTGTGTGATAACCCAGAGCTTTTGTTTTTTGAGCTTACGTCCGCATGGCGAGCTCGTTTTACTTTTCCAGTTGTTGGCATTACTGGCTCTGTGGGAAAAACATCAACAAAGGCATTGCTTGCAAGAATGTTGAAGGATAGTGGTAAAAATTATTTTGTGGCAGAAGGAAATCAAAATACGCTTATTGGGGTATCGCTTAATATTGCTCATTTGAATGATTCGCATGAAGGAGCGCTCTTTGAATGTGGTATTTCTCAACCAGGGGAAATGGCTCGTATTGCTGCTCAATTACAACCTACGACGGGAATCATCACAACAATTGGCCATAGCCATGCTGAAGGTATTGGAAATGTTGATGCTATTGCGATTGAAAAAAAAGCCCTTTTTAAATGGTTTAAAGAGACCAATATTGGCATTATACAGGGGGATATTTCAAGCTTAAGCAAGTGTTCTTATGCTCATCCTGTTATTCGATTTGGCGCAAAGACGATTAATCAAGTTCAGGTTCGCCGAGTTACCATAGATGATGAAGGCGTTTGTTCTTTTATTTTGAAATTGTATGGAAAGCAGTATCCAATTTCTGTTCGTAATGGACATAGTGGGTGTGTTACGATTATAGCAGCAGCAGCGGCAGCAGCATATTATTTGGGGGTGTCTCCTGAGATTATTGCGCGTGTGGCTCAAGAACCTTTTTTACCTGAGCGTCGATTTGAAAAGCGTATGTTAAAAGGGTATCAAGGATATATTATTGATGATGCATATAATGCAAGTCCTGAGAGTATGAAAACGGCACTTTTAGCCTTTGAAAAAATTAAATCTTTGGGTGGAAAAAAAATTGCAGTATTGGGTGATATGCTTGAATTAGGACAATCAAGTCCCTTTTGGCATAGACAAATCGGTCGTTTTCTACGCAAAGTTCCTTCGCTTACGAAGTTGATCCTTGTTGGAAATCAGGTACAATGGATACGCAAGACAGTTCCTCTTCATGTTTCTGTTGATGTAGTTGATACATGGCAGGATGCACTTGGGGTACTTGAAAGCAATTTGAATGATGGGGACATTGTGCTTGTTAAAGGATCAAATGGAATGAATTTAGGAAAATTAGTTGATGCGTGTTGTTAAAAAAGATCGTAAAGCGTTAGATTTTAGCAGTGAAAAAGAATATCACTATCATACGCCGGTGCTGATGCATGAAGTTTTAAAATACATGAATATTAAACCAGGTGCACACTTTTTAGATGTAACGTTTGGTGGTGGAGGACATTCATCAGCGCTTTTAGATGCAGATGCTACCGTTCAAGTTACGGGACTTGATTGGGATAAATATTCTGTTAAACGCGCAGCAACATTACAAGAAAATTATGGAGATCGCTTACAGATTATCAATGGTAACTTTGCGCATTTGTATGCACTTGTTAAAAAATATAATTTACCATCGTTTGATGGGATCCTTGCAGATTTTGGAACGTCACAATTTCAAATTTATGAGCGAGATGGTTTTTCATTTTCGTATGATACACGCCTTGATATGCGTATGTCTCAACGTCATTACACGGTAACGGCTGAAGATATTGTAAATCGTGCAAGTGAAGAAGAGCTCGCAACTATTTTTTGGCAGTATGGTGAAGAGCGGTATGGTAGAAGAATTGCTCGTGCAATTGTCTATGCTCGTAATGAACAAAAAATACGAACAACAGGGAGACTTGCTGATATTGTAAAGCATGCAGTTGGCAGTATGACAAAGGGGAGCAAGATTCATCCAGCAACGCGAGTTTTTCAAGCATTACGTATTGTGGTCAATAAAGAACTTGATAATATTACTGCATTTTTACCGGTTGCGTTTGAACAATTGAAACCAGGTGGTCGATTGCTTTGTATTAGTTTTCATTCTCTTGAAGATCGACTGGTCAAACAATTTGTAAAAAAAATAGAAAAAGAGGATAAAGGTGTTGCGGTTGTTGATGGAATTGTTACTCCGTCTGCTGAAGAAATACAAACTAATAATGCGTCTCGTAGTGCGAAATTAAGAATTTTAGAAAAAAAATATGGTAATATTTGACAAAAAATAAGACTATTATTACATTAGACACATCAAGTTTAAGTTGGCCTCTTTCTTATAGAGTGTGCGAATTGCTTAAGGGATGCGAGAATGAAAATAACAGAAGTAAAAGTGTATCTAGCCAGAGAAAAGAACGGCAGACTTAAAGCGTATGCGACGGTTGTCTTTGAAAATGCTTTTATTGTAAGAGACTTGAAGGTTATTGAAGGTGATAAAGGGTATTTTGTATCTATGCCATCTCGTCGTAGAAAAGACGGATCGTTTAGAGATATAGCACATCCGTTAAACACTGAAATGCGACAATATATTGAAGATATGGTTGTTGCTGAATATAAAAAGTCTTTGACAACTGGCGGAACGCATCTCGATCAATCTGAAGAGCCAGCTGACGAATAAAAATCTACAAAAGTAATGAAGATTTTTGAGTGGGGCGTAGCCAAGCGGTAAGGCACCAGGTTTTGGTCCTGGCACCCGGAGGTTCGAATCCTTCCGCCCCAGCCATTTTTATGATCTTTTTCATGAAAGGTGTCCGTGGTGTGTGGTTTAATATTAGTTTTTACAATTTTACAAATTGTTTTATTTTTATTAATGACTGTTCACGATTGGGTACATTTTCCACCATTAACTAATATGCATGCGCTTGAAAAAAGTATTTCTAAAGTTGGGCGTTTGATAAATTCTATCTTTTTGGGTTTTGTGATTTTTGTGCCACTAGCTTTAACTTGGATTTATCAATTTAGATTTCCCTGGTGGGCATTGATAGTTATTGTCAGTTTTTATGTGTTTTTAACTATTGGAACTATTGTTACTTGGTGGTTTCCATATTTTTTTGGATGGACAACTGCCCATAAGTCTTTTTTTGAGGCCCACAAAAATACACATCATTTTTTACCAAAGCGCGGTAGTAATGTTATGCCCAATACATTCCATGTTATTTTACATGTATTACTATGGGTTTGTTGTGCTATTGCAATATACATATTATGTAATTATGCACAGTGATAATATGTAATAATCACATGGATGATGTGCACTAAAATGAGGTTTTTTAAAAGGTGATATATGATTTTAGATTTGACTCATCCTCTTTTCTTTACGGTTCCAACATGGGATAATCAGCAGGGTTTTGTTATTGAGACTGTGCATTCATATTCTGAATGTGTAACAACAGAAGTCAATTTTTGTGTACAACGCTTTTGTATGAACGGTGGTATTGGTACGCATATTGATGCCCCAGTACATTGTTTTAAAGGTGCTGCGACAGTTGACGAATTGCCGCTCCCTTGTTTGATGGTGCCGTGTGTGGTCATTGATGTTTCTGATCGGGCACACGCCGATTATAGCGTTTCTGTGGCTGATATTGAACAATTTGAAATGCAGTATGGTTTAATACCTTCAGGATCGTTTGTCATTATTGCAACCGGTTGGGATGTTCATTGGAATGATCGAAAACATTACCATAATAATTGGAAGTTTCCAACACTTTCAGCTGAAGCAGCGCAATTACTTGTTGATCGTGCTGCGGTTGGTATTGGTATTGATACGTTAAGTCCTGATTGGCCAGAAAGTGGTTATCCTGTGCATAGAGTGGTGCTTGGTGCGGGTAAATATATAGTTGAAAATGTTGCGAATGCTCGTCAACTTCCTGCCTTAGGCGCACATGTTATTATTTTGCCATTACGTATTGTTGGTGGGACTGAATCACCAGTTCGTATGGTTGCTGTTGTTCACAATCAAAAATAGTTATGTCTCGATACAAATGCTACGCATTCACTTAACATGCCTAGTTGGTATTGCGCATTTCTCAACGTGCCTAGTTGTTGTAAGAAGTTCTTTCTTTGTGATACCTTGATTAAGACTTATTATTATTGAGGAGTTTTTTTATGTATTTTATTTTAGGAATCGTTGTCTTTTTACTTATTACAGTGTTGTGGATAGTCGGAATGTATAATCAATTAGCCCGTGCGCAATCAATGGTACAAGAAGCGTGGAGTGGGATTGATGTCCAGTTAAAACGTCGTTATGATCTTATCCCGAATCTTGTAGATACAGTTAAGGGTAGTAGTGTTCATGAAAAAAGTATTATTGAAAATATTGTTCGTATGCGTGCTGCTTCAATGGGAGCTACAGGAATTGCAGAAAAGCAATCTGCAGAATTGGGTCTTTCTGCTTCTTTAAAATCATTATTTGCACTTGCTGAACAATATCCAAATTTAAAAGCGAATGAAAATTTTTTATCATTGCAAAAAGAATTAAGTTCTGTTGAACATGAAGTACAGTTGGCTCGCCGTTATTATAATGGTGCGGTACGTGACTATGCTGTTTTAATAAGACAGTTTCCTTCTAATTGTATTGCGCGAACATTTGGATTTGTGCCTGCAGCTTATTTTGAAATTAATGAACCTGGAGAACGTTCAGTTCCTTCAACAAAATTTTAACTGAAATCTTTGTATGATCGCTTTTAGACTTTATGTCCTTTTTTTATCTTTTTTTTCTGTTGTTCAGGCTCGAGAAAGTATCACATCATTTGTCAGTGATATTGTTGTCAATACGGATGGGACTTTTTTAATAACGGAACGTATTGAAGTTATCAGTGAATTGAAGAGTATTGTGCATGGAATTATACGCGAATTTCCAACACGATATCATGATAGGTTGGGAATTTCATATGTTGTTGATTTTACTATTCTGTCAGTTACACAGGATGGAAAACCTGCATCTTTTTGGATTGAATCAGTTTCAAATGGTAAGAAATTATATATTGGTCAAAAAGATCAATTGGTTTCATTGGGAAAACATGAGTATGTTATTTCGTATGAAACAAACAGGCAGTGTGGGTTTTTTGAAAAACATGATGAATTGTATTGGAATGTAACGGGTATTGGCTGGCGTTTGCCGATTGACCGAGTGCAAGCGCATGTGAAATTGCCTGAAGGAATTCTTTCTTCTTCAATTACAGCGGAAGGATATTCAGGATTTCAGGGAGAGCAAAAACAAGAGTACGAATCTGTTATTAATGAGAGCTTTGTATCTTTTGTGACAACGCGTTCACTTGATCCTTATGAAGGGCTTACCATTGTCGTTACCTTTCCTAAGGGATTTGTTGTTAAACCTTCTAGCGGCCAAGAATTTTGGTGGCTTGTTCGTGATAATGTGCAGAGTTTGATGCTTTTGTTACAAATTTTGTTTGCAGCGGCGATGTTTATTGTGGGCTTTGTTCTTATGCGTCGAAAAAATAGACCTGGTGTTGTTATTCCACTTTTTTATCCTCCTCAAAATATGACACCTTCGGTTGTTGGATATATGAAAAATCGAGGATTTAAAGATAAATTTTTATCAGCAGATATTGTTGATTTGGCAGTGCGTGGTTTTATTACTATAACATTTTCAGAGGGCGGTTTTTTTGGCAATACATCGTATACATTAACAAAAAATAAAGACGTTCAAGTTCTCAATGACTATGATAAAAAATTGCTCTCAAATTTATTTGTGGGTCAAAAAGATAGCTTAATTGTATCAAAAAATCAGTCTGAAGAAATTCAAGAAGCATTGCAAGGTGCTCGACAATTTTGTAAAAACCAGGCGGGGGCCTTCATTGTTAACCTTCCTTCATTAACGTATTATGCATGCATGGGTGAGATTTTGTTGATGCTGCTATCTTTCGTAGTAGTGCAAGAGAGTGCTGCTTTACTAGTTGCAGGGGTATTTTTTTTACTATTTTTTATGCTATTTTTTTCAACATTTTTTGCTGTGTATACTTCAGAAGGGCGAAAGCTTCAGGATGAGATTGATGGATTTATGCTCTATCTTACGACTGCTGAAATTGAACGCATGAGGATCATTGGCACTCCGCCGACAAAGACACCTGAATTGTATGAACATTATTTGCCCTATGCCATGGCCCTGGGAGTTGAAGATCGATGGACAGCACAATTTTCACCGTTATTTGAATCGCTTGCTCGAAGTGGACATCCTTATTGTCCACGATGGTATGGAGAAAAAAATTGGAAATCGAATCAATTAGAAACATTTACAAAATCGTTTTCAAATTCTATTGCTTCATCGTCTCAACTTGCATCAAAGGTATCAGGCTCGGGAGGAAGTGGTAGATCTGGTGGCGGTGGAGGAGGAGGCGGCGGTGGCGGTTGGTGATTGTACATAAAAACTGAGGTTCTATTTTTTAATGGTGAAGCTTGATAATAATTTTATAAAAACAATTGTAAGCATCTACAAAGATAAAGGTGTTCAGTGGATTGAAAATTTGCCTTTTTTAATTGAGCAATGTGCTCAAAAGTGGCACCTTTCTGAAATTACAACAGTTGCTCATTTGACCTATAATTATGTTGCATATGCTCAGCAGGCAGGAAAATCTGTTGTTTTAAAATTGCGTTGCAATCAAGAAGAGCTGGAAAAAGAAATTAATGCTTTGCATATTTTTGCTTGTCGTGAAATGGTTGCTGTAAGAGCGTATGACATTTGTTTAGGAGCAATGCTTTTAGAATGTATACAACCAGGAGAATCGCTCGCTTCATATGTTCCAGATAAAGACCAACAAGCAACTGAAATTGCAACTTATGTAGTGCGTAGATTACACCAAAAGCCTATTACAGAAGATACAACTTTTCCATTATTAGATCAGGTATTGCCAAAGTTTGATAAAGATTTTTGTGAGCTTGCACCTTTTTTAAAACCTACGCGAGTGCTATTGAAAAAATTGCTTTCTACACAACCGAGACAGGTTTTATTGCATGGTGATTTCCATCATAATAATATTTTGTTGGCAGAGGATAATCGGTGGGTTGCTATTGATCCTGAAGGATTAATAGGAGACCCTGGTTACGATATGGGATTATGTATACGTAATCCTTTAGCTCTTTTGGTACATCAGACTAATGCACAAGAAATTATTATTAATCGCATCAAGGATTTTGCAAGGTTGTATGGTTATGATGAATATCGTTTGTTTCAATGGACATACGTGCAAGCAGTCAGTTCAGCCTATTGGTCATTAGAAGATGGGCTTGACATAAAAAATCATTGCGCATTTCTTGAGGTGCTAGAGAACATTCATAAGAATGTTTAATAATAGCTATGAGCATATAAATTTGTAGTTTTTACTCTTTTTTTAAAGCTTGAACTTCAGCAATGGTAAGGCCTGTTTTTTTAGCTATTGTTTCTATGTCAAGAATGTCTAATAATTTTTTTGCTATTTCAACTGCTTTCTTTGTTTCACCCTTAGTCATTCCCTCGGCCATGCCTTTTTCTATGCCTTTTTCTATCCCTTTTTCCATGCCTTTTTCCATGCCCTTTTCCATGCCCTTTTCCATGCCCTTTTCCATGCCCTTTTCCATGCCCTCGGCCATTCCTTTTGCTATTCCTTCAGCCATACCTTCTTTGATGGCAGTGTCTCTATACACAAATTTTTCTCGTTGTAAATCAAGATCTCGTTCGTATGTATCGAGTTCTTTATAGGTCCAGTTAGCCTGTTCGAGAATGGTAAAAGCATCTTGCATGGCTGTAGGTTTTTTAAGTTCTGTTGGTATGGTATTGAGGGTATCCGCATTTTTTAGAAAAAAGACCCATTTATCACAATCATTTTCCAATTGATCAATAGATTTTTTGAATTTTGGAAGTTCTATAAAATGATATTCAGAATGTTTTAAAGCATGTTCATGTGTTTTAATATTGATAATTTTATGATGACTAAAATATTCAGGGCTTTCAAGGAGATTAAAATTAATAATTCCAATGAAAATAACAGGATCAATTTTTATATACCCCTCACCTTTTTGAACTTGACGAGAAAGGGCAGTAGCAACATAATATTGGCAACGTTCAATAAAATCATTTCGATTTAAAACTTGCATCTCGATGATATAATGAGCGTTTTTTTCGTCGGTACAAGAGATATCAACAATGCTTGATTTTGAGTTTATAGTTTTTGGGTGATTGTAAGGATCGGTAATGATAACTTTGACAATACGATTGCCTGGCTCTAGTTCTAAAATATTATTTAAAAAATCGATTAAAATGTTTGTATGCTCAGCATTGCCAAATACTTTTTTAAAAACAATGTCAGTACGAGGATTTAAAAAAGACATTCTACTACCTTTCAAAATATAATTTTAAAATTTTGCTGTCTGTTAAAAATTCAAATACATCTGTTTTTATCCCAAGTTACTGTAGACGTTTTGAATATCTTCAAGTTCATCAAGTGCTTGTAAAAATTCTAGAGCCTTTTCAGCATCTGCTTCACTTGGTTCAACAAAATCTTTTGCTACCCATTCAGGTTCAGCATGTTCAATGGTCAACCCCATGGCTTTTAGAGCAACTTGAACGTCGTGCATTGCTTTTATCGAACAAGTGACAGTATATGATTCATCATGAATTTTTACATCTTCTACATCAAAATCCATAAGTTTTTCAACGAGCATATCTTCAGATATTGTTTTTGCATTACCACGAATAATTCCTTTGAGACTGAACATCCAACTTACCGCTCCACCTTCTGCAATGTTACCACCTTTGCGTGAAAAGACGTGTCGTAACTCTGCAATAGCTCTATTTTTGTTGTCGGTTAAGACTTCCAAAATAACGGCAATGCCACCAGGTCCGTATCCTTCATACATATGTTTTTCATATGATACACCAGGAAGTTCTCCTGTACCTTTTTGAATAGCGCGTTTGACATTGTCAGAGGGCATATTAACATCGCGGGCTTTTTCAAGAAGAGTACGTAAACGAGGGTTTCCGTTGGGATCTCCACCTTCCTTTGCTGCAATAGTAATTTCTTTGCTCAGTTTGGTAAATACTTTACCACGCGTTGCATCTTCTTTTGCTTTTTTATGTTTAATATTTGCCCATTTGGAATGACCTGCCATCGGAGCTCCTCATTGTCTTAAAATAATGTTTCTTGTCCAAAATATTTTTGTTTCAAAAAGGGTAACTTTTTAAAGTGAATTTGTCGACCCCTTGGTGTTTTTTCTAAATATCCTTTACGCATAAGGTAAGGTTCATAGACTTGCTCAAGCGTTTCTTTGTCTTCTCCTGTTAAGGCAGCGAGAGTTTCAAGACCTACAGGACCACCATTGCAAACTTCAATCATTTTTTTAAGCAAAAGATTATCTATGCTTGAAAGACCGTCTTGATCGATTCCCATAAAGGCAAGAGCTTTTTGGGTAATTGCATGATCAACATGAACAATATTGTGTACTTGTGCAAAATCTCTTATGCGTCTGACTATTTTTTTTACAATGCGAGGAGTTCCTCTGCCAGCTTGTGCAATAGACAATGCAGCATTAGTATCAATGGGCATTGAAAGAAACTCGGACATTTGTAGTACAATTAATTGTAATTCTTCGTCGGTGTAATAATCGATACGTTCAGAGATTCCAAAACGACTTCGCAATGGAGCAGAAATTTTACCACTTTGTGTTGTTGCTCCTACGAGAGTGAACGGTGTAATCGGTAGATTGATTGATTTTGCGCCTGCGCCTTGACCAATAATGACATCAACTCGAAAATGTTCCATAGCATTATAAAGCACCTCTTCCACGTGAGCTGGCATTCGATGAATTTCGTCAATAAATAAAATATCCTTTGGTGATAGCCCTGACAAAATTGCAACAAGATCTCCTGTTCGTTCCATCATGGGACCGCTGCAAATCTTGATTCCAACATTCATAACTTTTGCCATGATTAATGACAAGGTTGTTTTACCAAGTCCAGGAGGGCCAAAAAGAAGTAAATGATCTAATGGTTCATTACGCATTTTAGCTGCTTGTGTATAAAGTTTGAGTTTGTTTTTTAATATTTCTTGACCCAAATAATCATCAAATGAATGAGGAACGTATTCATGGGTTGATTCCTCAGGTGTCTCGTTAAGGGTAATAAGGCTTACGCTTTCTATATTTTCCATAAAAGGCCTCAATTTTGTGGGTGCTTTAAGCATACTGTACTTGTTTTGGAAAAAGGTGGCAATAAAATAGAATTTTTAGAGGTTTTTTGATTTTTTTACAAAAATAGTATCTCAAAACAGGAGCTCTTTTTCTAGCTTATTTAAGCTCGGACATTTCTATTGAATTTCATTCGGACATTTTAATTGAACATCTACAGGGGTTGACGATGTATTGCTTTTAAAACTGTTTGCTTGCTATGTTAATAACAGATGGGAAGTGGTTTCTTAAGAATGGATGTTTTTTCAAATGGAGGGTTCTATGAAAAACAAAATAATAAGTGTTGTGTTGTTGGTGTTGGTGATTGGCAGTAGTGTAGTTATACATGCTTCGGAGAATGTACTTGCAATAACTCAATCAATACATTGCCCTGTATGTTTAGAAGATAAAACAGAGGATAAGTATCCATTATTGCCTATATTTCAATGTAAAGGGCCGGATGGAAGGCCGTTTAGACATTTTGTTTGTCCAGAATGTATAGAAACAAGTAGGTATAGAATTTCTGCATGTCCTGAGTGTAGGGCCTCTAGAATTTCTCCTTTGACTTCTGGGCAACAACAAATTCTTCAAGATTTGGCTCCTGAACAAAGGGCTCTTCAAGGTCGCGTCGCAGCATTGCTTGAAACATTGGATGGTGTTGGTGTTGATTTAGTAGGGGCTCGTTTAATAGGAGCTCGGTTAAGGAGCGCTCGCTTAGGAGGGGCCAATTTAACTAATGCTTCTTTGGGTTATGCTAATTTAACTTTTGCTGATTTAAGTGGTACTAACTTAAGTAATGCCAATTTACGAGAAGCTTATTTGATTTGTGCTAATTTGACTAATGCTAATTTGACTAATGCTAATTTAACTAATGCTAATTGTGCTGAAGCAAATTTTCTAGGAACTGATTTGAGTAGAGTAGTTTCTCTAAGAGGTGCAAGATTTAGGAAAGTTAGAGGTCTTAGTCCTGAAAATAGAGCGTATGCCGTTGCTAATGGTGCTATTGTTGAAGATTAAGTAAGATGGATGTTTTTTCAAATGGAGGATTCTATGAAAAACAAAGTAATAAGTGTTGGGTTGTTGGTGTTGGTGATTGGCAATAGTGTAGTTATACATGCTTCGGAGAATGTACTTGCAACAGTTCAGGAAATAGAGTGTCCTGTGTGTTTAGAAAAAAAAACAAGGAAGGAGTATTCATTATTGCCTATATTTCAATGTAGAGGGCAAGATGGGGAACCGTTTAGACATTTTGTTTGTTCAAAATGTATAGAAACGAGTGATGGTATGAGAGAAGGTAGAATTTCTGTATGTCCTGAGTGTAAAGCTCCTAGAATTTCTCTTTTGACTCCTGAACAACAACCTCTTCAAGCGCGCGTTGCAACATTGCTTGAAACATTGAATGGTGTTAGCGCTGATTTAAGAGGTGCCGATTTAATATGTGCAAATTTAAGAAATGCTATTTTAATAGGTGCTAATTTAATTGATGCCCTTTTACATGAAGCTGATTTAAGAGGTGCTAATTTGACTAATGCTGATTTAAGAGGTGCTAATTTAATTATTGCTGATTTAACTAATGCTAATTTAATGGGTGTTAATTTAACTAATGCTGGTCTAGTAGGTGCTGATTTAACTAATGCTAATTTAATGGGTGTTAATTTAACTAATGTTAGTCTAATAGGTGCTCATTTACATGGTGCTAATTTGACTCAGGCTAATTTAACAGGAACTAATTTAAGTAAGGTAGCTGATTTAGAAGGTGCAAGATTTATTAGAACTAGAGGTCTTAGCCCAGAAAATAGAGCGTATGCTATTGCTCATGGTGCTATTGTTGAAGATTAAGTAAGATGGATGTTTTTCAAATGGAGGGTGTGATGAAGAAAAAAGTAAGAGGTATAAAATTGTTACTGGTGTGTTTAATGAGTTTTATTGCACTGAGCGATGCATCGCAGCAGTCTATGCAGATATCGCAGTCGAGCGTGGTAAATTCTGAAGTTGCTACATGTAGTATTTGTCTTGAGCCTTTTAGTGAGACGTGTGTTAATGAAAATGATGAGGAAAATGATAAACGTGTTGATACAAGAAGATTATTTACGTGTCAGATAGACAATGGGAAGCATATATTTCACGCGTATTGTATAAATCAATGGATAAATGAATCTGGAGGAATAGCATCGTGTCCCTCATGTAGATGTTCTATGAGTCCTGAATATATAATAAATATGGATTATGATGCGAATGTTGTCCATACGAATCATGAAGAAGTAATTGAACTTGATCCTTTACATTTGGATTTGTTACTTGAAACGGGTAATGGTATTAGGGCTCATTTGGTGGGAGCACACTTAGAGGGAAGACTGTTGCAGAGGGCGTCGTTACAAAATGCTCATTTGGAGAGAGCGTTTTTACAAGGTATTCATTTGGAAGATGCGATTTTAATTCGTACACACTTAAAAGGAGCGCATTTAGAACATGCTCATTTAGAACGTGCGTTGTTACATAATGTTGACTTAACGAATGCAAAATTAAATGGAGCATGTTTTGAGAATGCCCGATTTCAACGTGTTTCATTGGTAGGAGCTTCTTTATATAATGCAAATTTTACTAATGCGGAGGTGGTATGTCCTTTGTTTTTAGAAGCAGGGGGTAATCAGTTAGAGGAAATTTTTAATTTTGATATGTTGAATTTCGTAGATTTAGAAAATGCGATTTTTAAGGGTGCGAAATTCTATGGGGTTAATTTTGATCATGCTAATTTAACTGGTGCAGATTTTACTGATGCTACGTTTAGTGGTTATACTTCATTCGACGGTGCAATGTTAGGTGGTGCAAAATTTATAAATGTAACAGGTCTGAGTGATGAAAATAGAAGATATGCTTTGGAGCAAGGTGCTATTTTTGACATTGAAGAATGATAATAGGTGGCAGGTAATTTACGGTTGTTTTTTTGTTTGTAGAAGATCTGTTATAAGTGTGATTAGAGGTTAAAGGGTAGTTTTGTAGTGGTAAAGTTAGAAGATTTCTTAAATTTTTGATTTGTAACTTTGTTATTACTTATAATAGAGATGGTTTAAATGGAGGGGTCCTATGAAGAATCTATGGAGTAGAGTTGTATTATTTGTGTTAATGCTTACAAACCAGTTTCAGGTTGGAGGTATTTATGATCCATATTCGTTTAAAGGTTTGCTTACGATATTTAACAAAGAGAATGAGGATCTTTCACCTGTCATAGGAGCATTTGCATGTTCAAGTGAATTATTGCGAAATATCTATCTGTGGGGACCTGATGAATGGAAGACATCAATACTTGTGAAACAACTTTTTCATATTGTAATAATTGGTGATGTGGCTGAAGATTTACTATTGGATCAGAAATGGTCAAATCCTGTCATCGGCTTTGATGGAGAGTTGGTTGGAAATATTGTGAGTTGGTTGAAAAGCGGAAAGTCAGAACAACAAAAAAAGGAAATTGTCGAAAATATAGTAACAAAGCACCAAAATGCAATACAAAAAGTAGGAGGCCAATCTGGTAACGTGGTCAGTGAAAAAAAAGCAAAAGATTATCTTAATGTAATAGCAATGAGTTATGACTTCGATGCTCAAGTTACGTTAATGATGTTGACAGCTGTATTGTACCTTAAATTTGATATTAAAAAACAAGAAATGATTAATTATTTAGTAGCATTGCAAGCTGGTATGGGAGATGGTGTTTTTACAAGTCTTTTGACTAGAGAAAAACAAGAAGAGCTTGTTGCTTTAGAGTATTCTGATCAAGAGTTGAACACAGGTAGTTTTGAAAAAGAAAAGGCTATGGTCAGAGATATTAATAGTAAGAATTTTAGTTCTAATGTTTCGCCGCAAGTTTTGCAGGGGCGTTATGGATTTAATAATCATCGTGCTGTCGCCAATTGTGCTGAAACGGCATTGAATGATTTGTTAAATATCATTGCGTACAATGATGTAGAAAAGAAATTTACGGTGACGATGTTGCCAGAAGCTGTACAATCGTCATTGTCACCTCGGTTCAGGGCATTTTATGAAAAATATAATGATCCGAAAAAGGTTAATATACCAGAGGTTCAACAGGCTTTTATGAATATGGTTTCAGGAATTGATGGTATTGAATACGTTGATGGTAAAAATTATGAAATTGAACCAACGATTGAAAATTTGTTAAAGGTAGTTAATTATTTGTTAGGTATAAATGCTGGAACTTGGCAGGAATTAGGTAGTTTATTATCGACTTCTCAACGTGAAATTTCATGTGAAGTTGATGAAGGAAACTTTACGATAACTTTTTTGTTTAATGAAATAGAGAGCGTTGTGTTAAGGATTGAGCATAGACAGCATGCTTATCTGGAGTATTTAGTGCGTAAAGATAATGAAAGTAATGATAAACTAAGTGAGGTAAAACAATTATTACAAAAAAGTTGGTATGATAATAAAAATAATCACTGGTTTTTTTTGCATAATATGCAGAATAAAAATGTAATGCTCGGTTGTATAAAAGAAGTTTTTAAGGGGGAATTTTCTTTAGGAAAAGATATAATAGTAAAATTGTTTCATAAAAATTATTTTCCTGTAGATGATTATTTTTATTGTAGCATTTTTACATATATTATATATCCAGGTAGCGAGTATATACTGATGGATCGTCGTCTGATTGATAAGAATAGTCTGAGTGAAGATTATATTGCTGATAAATTGATTCCAATTGTAGCGGCCTCTAACAATTTGTATGCGCAGGCAAAATTAGTGAAATATGCACATTTACATGTCCTCGCAAAGAAGTGCATGGGTATGAGAGGGCCTTTCGAATCGTTTAGTAAAGACATTATAGATAGATTACCTCCTGATTCTTTACAAAAAAATGAAATGGGGATTACGTTATTTGGTCTTATGATGAATGAAAAATTATATAATGAGGCTTTGCACGTAGCCAAAAAGGGTGGAAACGTTTTTGTAGAGCCAAGATCGATGCATGATTTTATATTATTTGATGAGTGTATTACTCGTGTTAAGGATATAGATCGAAATGGGTCTAATATAATTAGGAATAGGAATAATGCGAATATAGTAAGAATGTGTTTAAATGTATTTTTATTTTGCTTAGATTCGATTAATAAAAATGTAGTTGATGAAGATGGAAAGTCGTTTTGGATGATTTTTATAGAAAAAATTGTTTTAAATAAGTGTTTTATAATAAGGGATGCTTATGATAGTGTAGTAAAATTTTTGCTTGATTTGACACAAAAAAATGTTTTGACTATTAATATTATAGATAAAGAGGGAAAAACAGTGCTTGATTTATTAATTGATAAGCGAGATCAAAGTATAAAATTAAATGAGCAAGAAGAACCTTGTGTAGTCACGGTTTCTATGATGAATGAATTAATTGAAAGTATGCGTTCAGTTGGTGCAAAAACGGCAGCTGAATTAGATCAAGAAGCAACAAGTAGTGCTATATTACCAGAACTAGAACAAGCGCATAGTGATTCCTTGAATCCATCCTAAACTTGCATACGTAATCCAGAGCGAGGTGACTCCATAACTTATCATGGGTAATGGTATACCCACAACGGGACAAAGTCCGCATACCATGCCGATGTTAATGCAGGCTGAAAGCATGATGGGGGCAAGAAGGCCAATCCCAAGTAATTTAGGGAAAAAACTTGGAATGCAAAAAAGTCGATATAAAATACGTGTAAAAAGGATGATATACAAAAAGATAACAAAAAGTGCTCCCATAAATCCCCATTCTTCGCAAATGACTGAAAAAATAAAATCAGTACGGCCCTCAGGTAGAAAGCTTAGCTTGTTTTGTGTTCCTTTTTGAAATCCTTTTCCACAAAGACCTCCTGAACCGATTGCAATGATTGATTGTTCAATTTGGTATCGTTCTTTTTTAACATCACCTTGTCCTAAAAATACAAGGACACGTTGTTTTTGATAAGGTTTTAAAAAATGCCATCCAAGAGGTGCTGAAAGTACACAGAGTAATAATCCAATTCTAAAAAAACGTTTTCCAATTCCCGCAAACCAAAAAAGTAACAATCCTCCTCCAAAGAAGACAATTGCAGTTCCCAGATCTGGCTGTTTTAAAATTAAAAGTGTGCTGAAGAATAAAATACTTAAAAGTGGAATAAAAGTATCCATTGAGTAAATGGGAACATCATTTTCTGTATATAAAAAATAACTAAAAAAAGGTGGTAATACAAGTTTTGCAATTTCAGATGGTTGAAATTTACAAATGCCGATATCAATCCATCGTTGTGCGCCCATGCCTATTTTTCCTTTGATGAGTGTGTAAACGAGTATGAGCATGGTTATGAAGTAAAAGAAAAATCCATAACGACAAAGGGCTCGATAGTCATTGAAACAAAAAAAGAGATAGATAATAAATGCTGAACATGCGCCAAAAAGTTGTTTTTTAAAAAAAGGAGAGAAGCGAACAAGTTCATTTGTTGTTGCACTGTAAACAAAAAGGAGGCCAATGATGGTAATTGAAAGTGTGATATAGAAACTTACCCAATCAAAATAATAACGATATTTTACATCTTTAATTTTCATGTGCCACCCGACAGTCTTTACGTACCGACATACATCAGGAAAAAATGGTCGGGATGGCCAGACTCGAACTGACAACCCCTCGCTCCCAAAGCGAGTGCGCTACCAATTGCGCCACATCCCGACGATATATTTCAATAAAAAGTAACTAAGTGGGGTGGACGGTGGGGCTCGAACCCACGGCCACCGGAGCCACAACCCGGTGCTCTACCAGCTGAGCTACGTCCACCAACAAACAAGCTCATATAATGAGGTTTTTATTATACGAATTTTATCGACAATTGCAATGTAAAATTTTAATTTTTTTTGGTATGCTGTTTCACTATGATAGATATGATGAACGAAATAGGGGGGTGTAGCAATGAGTCAATCTTCAAATAAGGCTCGTATTAAGGTTATTGGTGCACGTGAACATAACCTTAAAAATATTACGGTTGAAATACCAAAGGACACATTAACTGTTGTGACAGGGCCTTCTGGTTCAGGAAAAAGCACCCTTGCATTGGATATTTTGTATACTGAAGGGAAACGTCGTTATACAGAATCTCTTTCTGCATATGCCCGACAATTTTTAGGTATTGCAAAAAAACCTGACGTAGATTCCATTGAAGGCTTGTGTCCTGCCATTGCGATTGAACAAAAAACTGTTGGTTCTAATCCTCGTTCAACGGTAGGTACTATTACTGAAATTTATGATTATTTACGGGTTTTGTTTGCGCGTATCGGGACGTTGCATTGTCCTGCATGCAAAAAGCCTGTTGGTGTCCAATCACCTGAATCGATAGCTGAAACAATTTTGAATGATTTTAAACAAACGACTGTTATGATTTTTGCACCAATTGCAACACAAGCAAAAGGTGAATTTAAACAAGAATTGCGCCATCTTTTTAAGCAAGGGTATTGTCGATTAAGTATTGATGGGAAAATGTATAAAATAGAGTCAGAAGAAGAATTGAATGCGATAGAGCTTAAAAAAACGCATCGACATGATATTGATGTGATTGTTGATGTGGTGACTGTTGACGCTGAAGAAAAAAGTCGCTTGCTTGAAGCTGTTGAAAAAGGATTGTTTCTTGGTGATGGAATCGTCAAGGTGTTTGTTGATGATCAATCATATTGCTATTCTTCAAAGAGAATGTGTGTTTCTTGTTCACAATCATTTCCTGAAATTGAGCCACGGTTATTTTCATTTAATTCGCCTGTTGGGGCTTGCAAAGATTGTTCAGGATTGGGGACAGCACCTACGTGGTTTATGAATCTTATGGATAAAGATGCCTCTGTTAATTCATTTTTTAAGCATGAAGCTGCAATCGTGTGTCCTCAGTGCCACGGAGCACGACTTAATGAACTTGCGCTTGCGGTGAACGTTGGGGGGCTTTCGATTGTACAGGTAAGTGATAAATCTATTTATGATATGTTTTCTTTTTGTACGACTTTGAAAGTTCCAAAAGCACAACAACAAGTGGCAGAACCATTAGTCCGTGAAATTACCAAGCGATTACAATTTTTGATTAATGTTGGTCTTTCTTATGTTACATTAAGTCGAACTGCACGTACGTTGTCAGGAGGAGAAGGTCAGCGTATTCGTTTGGCGACGCAAATTGGTTCTGCGCTGAGTGGCGTTTTGTACGTTTTGGATGAACCAAGTATTGGATTGCATCAACGGGATAATGATCGGCTTATTGAGACTTTAAAAACATTGCGTGATCAAGGCAATACTGTTGTGGTGGTTGAGCATGATCATGATACTATTTGTGCATCAGACTATGTGATTGATATGGGACCTGCTGCCGGAGTTTTTGGTGGACAAGTTACCGCTTGCGGTACTCCTGATGCTCTTATGCATAATAAAAAATCATTAACAGGATTATATGTCAGTGGGACGCGTTCAATTGCAGTGCCAAAAAAAACGCGTAGTCATACTTCAATGTTGACGTTGAAAAATGCATCATTGCATAATCTTAAAAATCTTACGGTAAGTTTTCCTTTACGTGTTATGTGCGGTGTTTCTGGAGTTTCTGGTTCAGGAAAAAGTACCTTGATTATGGAAGAGCTCGTCTTTCATTTGCAGAGTGTTTTATCGTACAGAGGGGTTCGCGAGCCTGACGATATTTTAATTGGTTCAGAATCGTTACGTAATTTGGTGGTTATAGACCAAAGTCCAATTGGTCGTACTTCTCGATCAAATCCAGCTACGTATTTAGGAATTTTTGACGAAATGAGGCAGTTGTTTAGTTCATTGCCTGAGAGTAAATTACGAGGATATCAAGCAGGAAGGTTTAGTTTTAATCGTCCTGATGGTCGTTGTTTTGATTGCCATGGTGATGGAACAATTACCGTGAGTATGCATTTTTTAGCTGATGTAACAATGGAATGTAGTACATGTCGTGGAAAGCGTTACAATAAAGAAACGTTGCAGATTACCTATAAAGGTAAATCGATAGCAGATATTCTTGAATTAACTGCACATGAGGCATTACAATTTTTTGCATCTCATGCAACAATTGCAAAACGATTACAATTATTGTGTGATGTAGGACTTGAATATTTGCAATTAGGTCAATGTTCAACGACACTGTCTGGTGGTGAGGCACAACGTATTAAGCTGGTTGATGAGCTTGCAAAACGTGGCTCTGACACCATGTATATTCTTGATGAGCCGACAACAGGGCTGCATACCAGTGATATTGAAAAATTATTAATTGTCCTTAATCGTTTGGTTGATAAAGGTAATTCAATGATTATTATTGAGCATAATCTCGACGTGCTTAAAACGCTTGATTATTTGGTTGATTTGGGCCCAGAGGGCGGAGCAAAGGGTGGTACCATTGTTGCCTGCGGAACGCCACGGCATGTTTCAACTGTCAAGGAAAGCTACACGGGGCAATATTTGAAGAAGGTATTGTCTTAATTTTGAGTTTGAATTATATTTTAAGCTCGATTAGATCGTCAATGTGGTGAATTTGTGTTTTTATGTGTTTAATGTAATATTGCAAGAGGATTGGTTTGACTTTTAGTTCTGTGCAGGGGTTATCATGAAAATGAAATTAAGTTGTCTTGTAAGTTTGGGGTTGCTATCATCTTTAGAAATGTTTGGCAGTGATAGAGTTAATCATTGCAGCGTGGCTGTTCAAGAATCTTTATTTGATGATATAAATGGATGGACTCTTGCATTTGCAGATGAAAAAATTGTTTCTTTTATGCAAAAAGAAAATTGGCATCGAAAAGATTTACGTGTAGTTGTTGAAGTTGGGGAAAACATTGCATCTTTTATGGAAGAAAAAAATATTCCTAAAGAAGGAGATTTGTATACGGTTAATGTTGTTGGAAAAGGCAATGTTTTTTTTGTTTCATATGTAGTATTTTCTATTTTTCCATGCACACAGGTTGATGGAAATTGTATAGATGCAAAGGTGACTGAAATACCACAATGTCCGTGGGCCTTAACAATTACATTAGAGTATAAAAAAAATTGTTGGGTGAAGCCTTATAGGAATTTATCAGTTACAGTCGATCTTGATTATGATGAAACGATGAAAAATAAGTCTGATACTTATTCTGATATTTGTAATGAAAAAAGTTTTAATACAGTAACATTAGAAAAAATTGAAACATTTTTTAATATATTAAGTACAATAGGAAAAGAGTATAGCGATTTTCAGCTGGATATGATTTGTTATATGTTGGATCCTAAAAGAGTGCAAGAATGATAAATATTTTGAGTGGGAATTAGGATATGAAAAAATTTTTTGCATTATTAATGATAGTGGTTTTTTCAGTAGCGGCCGATGAGTTAATTGGTGAGTCTGTAAAAACTGTTCTTGAGCAGAATCAAGTTGCTGAATGTACAGTTAAGTCTATTGTTTCGTATGTTGATTTAGTGAATCAAACAATTGAAAAACAGTTTCCTTTTTTAAAACAATGGCATACACGATTACAGCGTAATGAAAAAATTTTTTATGGCACAATGGCTGCTGCAGCAATTGGATTGGTGCTTTATAATAAAAGAAATAGTGGTATTGATTCTCACACGTATGAACTTGCTGAAAAAATTAAGCTGTTGGAAGTATTTCAAGCTGCAGGAGGTAAATTTCCTGGGCAAGAAGTAGGAACTGATTTTATTTCTTATGTTCATTGGGCCTTGTCGCCAGTCTATTCGGGAGTTCGATTTTTTAAAAATCAGGTAGTACCCAGTTTTATAGGCAATTCTTTAATAGGCCATGGCCTGTATGTTTTAAAAGATAAAATGACTGGTGTGTTTTCTTTGGATTATGTGTTGCGTGATGCTCTTGCATGGGATGATTTTATGAAGATAAGTCCTGTGATAAAAGTTCACTATGGAATTAATTGGTATGATTTTTTAAATGCTCAACCTGCTCAAAAAGTGAAAGCTCTTTCTATAGGAGTTGAAAATGATCAATTGCATAAAGAGGCACTACGTTCTTTGCAATTGTTTGAAGAAGCTTTGGCTGAATATTTTGAGGTAATGGGGACGGTGATTGCCTATGTCCAATATCAACAAGAAATTGTTGATAGCGCAAGCGTTGTGTATTTGTGTGATCAAGAAGATATGCGTGAAAGTTTAACAATTATTACTAATTATGTTACAAGTTACGCTGCTTTGTTGGATGGTTTAGTTGCTGATTATAAGCAAGCTTTAGATGATCGATTAGATGGTGTTGAATTAACGGATAAAAAAATAGCTTTACAAACTGTTGTTGTAAAACTTGTCGATGAACTTATTAAACCAGAAGTTTTGGTTTTTGAAAGAGCTCAAGCAACGCTTGTTCATCAATCAGTAAACATAAGTCAAACATGGTTAAGTCAAATTGTTTCTATGGGAATGCCGATTCTTGATGGATTTTTGTTTAAACCTGCACTTAAAGAAGTTTTTCGTTCATCGGTTGTACAAAAACCTGCTTGAATACATGACAGGCGTTGTGAAGATGGTATACTGGAGCGGTAAGTGTATTTTTTGAATCATCAAGGGAGCTCAATGTAATGAGTGAACATCTTCGTCTTAATGTTTATCTTGCAAAATCAGGTCATTGTTCTCGTAGGAAAGCTGATGATCTCATTGAATCGGGTGTCATTACGATTAATCATGCAGTTGTTAAAGACACGGGATATGAAGTACAACAAAAAGATACAGTACGTCATTTGAAAAAAGTGATTACACTCAATGCAGCCCCGCCCCTTGTTCTTGTTATGAATAAGCCTACTGGGGTTGTGACAACAGCGTCAGATGAAAAAAATCGTTTAACAGTCATTGATATTTTAAAGAAAAATTTAAAAACACGTGTATACCCTATTGGTCGTTTGGACATTAACACAACGGGTACGCTTTTGCTGACTAATGATGGTGATTTAGCATATGCGCTTACACATCCATCTTTTGAGACTAAGAAAGTGTATAAGGCTACCTTATCTCGTGAATTGACAGATGAGCATCTTGAACAGATTAAAAAAGGTGTATATTTAGACGATGGAAAAGTTGTTGTTGACAGTATTCATCGTGCTCAAAATAAAAGTCGTGTAACGATTTTTTTGCATAGTGGAAAAAACCGTATCATTCGTCGTATTTTTGAAAAATTTGGCTATAGTGTTAAAGATCTTGAGCGTACGTTGTTTGCTACAGTTGATTGTAAAAGAGTTGCTGTTGGTGAGTATCGTTTTTTAACACCTGTCGAGATTGAAAAACTTAAGGAATATGTTGCAAAACGCACGCTTGCAGTTTCTGCTGAAAAAAAATTGACAGTAAAAAAGCCAAAAAAACGTGTCCGTATCAGTACGCCTCGTCCTCGCGGGACCTCTCGTGAAGCTGCTGGTAATAAAAAAAGAGTGTCACGTAAAAAAGAATAAGTATTTGTTGTAGGGTAGTGGTGTTGTTATGTCTCAAGAAAAAATTACTCCCTTAATGAGTCAATATTTTGAAATAAAAAAACAGTATGAAAATGCACTTGTACTTTTTCAGGTAGGTGATTTTTACGAGCTTTTTTTTGATGATGCTCAACGAGCAGCTGCAGCATTAGGTATTGCATTGACTAAGCGAGGAACTTTTAATGGAGAACCGATTCCCTTGTGCGGTGTTCCGCTGCATGCTCTTGATCATTATTTAGTTAAATTGATTAAACAAGGTTTTTGTGTTGTTATTTGTGACCAGCTTGAAGCGGCGGTTGCTGGTAAAATTGTCAAGCGAGGAGTGCGGCAAGTTCTTACACCAGGGACATTGACTGATACACGGTTACTTGATGAAAAATCTGCTTCATATGTCTGTTCTTTTTTTGAACATGAACAGGGATGGGCAGTTGTATTTGCAGAGATTTTAACAGCACAATGGTATGCAACATTAGTTCCTGTTGGAGCTTATAAAATATTGGAAGCTGAACTTTCTCGTTTTTTTCCTGATGAAATTGTTCTTGATGAACAAGGATTATCATTTGCTCATTTTAGTTCTTATTTTAAAAAACAGGGATATTATACTGGAGCAGTGCAAACAGGTGATTATGATCCATCATTCATTGAAAGTGTTGAGCAAAAAATAAAAGAATCATTAGATCAATCAGTTCCTGATGCAATTGAAAAAAAAGTTTTATCTCAAGCACTTCATGTCTTATGTGCTTATTTGAAGAAAAATAATGAAGCGGCATTGCGTGCGTTGCAACAAATTTATTTTTATCGCCCAGACGATTTTATGATTATTGATCAGGCAACACAAAAAAATTTAGAATTATTATGCAATGCACAAGATGGAACAAGGCATAATAGTCTTTTGTCTGTTTTAGATATGACGACAACTGCGATGGGAGCACGCACCTTAAAGAAATGGTTGGTCAGACCGCTCGTTCAAAAAACAATTATTAATGCACGTTTTGATGCAATTGAATACTTTAAAAATAATTTTGTTGTTGCTGAACAAATTATGACATTGTTAAAAACTGTCGGAGATGGTGAACGTAGTATTGGTCGTATTGCTTTAGATCGCGCACCATTGCATGATTATGTTCATCTTATTGATATTTTAAAAAAAGTACCTGAAATTAAACAATTTTTGCAGCATACAACTCCATTGCTTCATATGCTTTCCCAGTCATTAGCTCCTTGCTTAACGTTGGGAACTTATTTGGAAGCAGCTCTTTCTCGAGACGCTTTGATAATTATTAATCAAGGGTTTGATATGCGCTTGGATCAGGTTCGATCGCTGGTTCATGATAGTCATAGTGCGTTAATGGCATTGGAAAAAAAAGAACAGGAATTGACGGGTATTACTTCATTAAAAATTCGTTACACAGATGCTTTTGGATATGCTATTGAAATAACAAATACACATAAAGAAAAAATTCCAGTTCATTATATTCGAAAGCAAACACTCGTTGGTCGTGAGCGGTATACATGTGTAGCTTTGCAAGAATTGGAACATGCTATAGTTCAAGCTCGTGCTGAAATTGTACAACTTGAGCAACAATTGTTTGTAACTGTAAAAAAAGAAGTAACTCCCTTTATTCATGATTTACGTAAAACGATGCAGGCATTAGCACATATAGATGCGCTTTTGTCTTTTGCTCGATGTGCGTATGAACGGAATTATCGTAGACCAATAATTTGTGATGGCCGTGATATTATCATAGAAAAGGGAAGGCATCCTGTTGTAGAAGGCAAAGTTGGTTCAGGATTTGTGCCCAATGATACACGTTTAACCGATGAACAAGCATTATGGATTATTACTGGTCCGAATATGGGTGGAAAATCAACTTATTTGCGACAAGTTGCTTTGATTTGTTGTATGGCACAGTGTGGTAGTTTTGTTCCTGCTCATGCAGCACAATTGCCTTTATTGGATAGAATTTTTACACGTATTGGAGCATCGGATAATGTTGCAGAAGGTAAAAGTACTTTTTTAGTTGAGATGGAAGAAACTGCGCATATTTGTCAGTTTGCAACTGATAAAAGTTTAGTAATTTTAGATGAAGTTGGTCGGGGTACAAGTACTTTTGATGGAGTTTCAATTGCACAAGCGCTTGTTGAGTATATGTATACTACGCTTAAAAGCCGTTGTTTATTTGCAACGCATTACCATGAGCTGACAGCATTGGCTACAACATTTTCAGGAATTATTAATGTGCATGCGGCAAGTAGAAATACTGCTCAGGGAATTGTTTTTTTGCATATGATTGTGCCAGGAATAGCGCAAGGAAGCTTTGGAATTTCCGTTGCAAAGCTCGCACATTTGCCTAATTCTGTTGTGCAACGTGCATATCAAATTGAACAATATTTATCACAAAGTCAGAATACTGTTGAAATGCCTACGCAAGACAAGAGGGTTTGTTTGAAACCAGAGATACATGTTTCTGATGATGAACGGTATAGTCAATTGGAAAAACAGGTCGAATTAATGAAAAAAAAGCTTGAAGTTTTGGATGGAATTACTCTTGATGATTTGTCGCCTAAAAAGGCCTTTGATGTGGTATGGAAGCTTAAAGAGCTTGATTAGAAATAATCAAGATACAGAAGAATTTTTTGTTTTTTGATATTAAAATAAGCTTGTGTTGTAGTGAACATTGATTTTATGCGCTTTTTTTTGCATGATGGTGCAGACAAGCCCTAAAAGTTGTGTTAAGATAAATGTCTCCCAGCTTGAAACTATTGTAAAAAGTATGCATGTATTTCACAATGCTCTAAGCAACGAAGGTAAAAAGGATAAAAGACACTATGTTTAAACGTTATGCTATTTTTCAAAACGGTGGAAAACAATACCAAGCGATTGAAGGAAAAACAGTTGCTTTGGAAAAAATCAATGGTAACATTGGCGACGAAGTTTCATTTAATGAAGTTTTGTTGAGAAAATTAAGTGATGATTCTTTGGAAGTTGGTCAACCATTTGTTGCAAATGGTGCTATTAAAGCTTCTATTGTTCGTCAAACACGAGGACCTAAGTTGATCGTTTTTAAATTTAAACGTCGTAAAAAGTCTCGTGTGAAAAATGGACATCGTCAAGCGATTACGGTTGTACGTGTTCATTCAATTGCATAATTTTTAACATTCATGCAAAACACAAAAAAGAGCGGCTGTAAAGTCGCTTTTTTTATTTCTTAACAATTTTTTTGAGATTAGCTTCGGTACCGGCAAGAATTAAAATATCATCAGGTTCAATAATATAATCTTGTGGAACAGAAAGAGCTTCATCATCTTTTTTGATACCCACTAAAGTAACATGGTAAGTTGTGTAAAAATCAATTGATTCAATTGATTGATGTATAAAATCTTTAGGTGTTTGACATTCAATGATATGAAAGTTTTTTGTAATTTTTATATATTGTTGAAATTGAGAGCTTATTCTTTCAGCAAGCGCTATACCAACGCTTTTTTCTGGGATTACTGTTTCATCAGCACCGATGAGTGTTAAAATTTCTTGATGAATTGAATTGATAGCTCGAGATATAACTCGCTTGACGTGTAATCGTTTTTTTAAAAGTGCTGTCATTAATATTGTTTGATCAAAGTTTTTTCCCATACAGACAATGACAAGATCAACATCTTCAACACCGATTGATTGCAGGTCATATTGATTGTATATGTCCATACAGAGTGCTTGGGTAACTGAATCTCTGATGGAAGCGACTAATGATTCTTCTTTGTCAACGGCGATAACTTCAACATTTTTTTGTGCAAGAGTGGTTGCAACATTGTAACCAAATCGTCCTAATCCAATAACACAGACTTTCATACTCATATATATATCCTTTACGAAATCATAACGCGTTCTTCAGGGTATGAGAACTCGTGTTGTTTATTGCCAAATCTAAGGGCAAGTAGCATAGTTAAGGGACTAATACGTCCTAAAAATATGGTAAGTGCAATAATACATTTTCCACTTTCTGATAATAATGGTGTTATTCCTGTTGAAATTCCTAAGGTAGTAAAAGCTGATGTTGTTTCAACAATAATAGATAAAAAAGAATGGTGTGGATCTGTTATCATAAGACAAAATGTTGAAAATATAATCCAACCAATACTTAAAACAAGAACGGCAAGTGCTTTTAATAACTGATCCTTTGCAAAAGTGCGACCATTCATTTCAACATCTTCTTGTAATTGCATAACTGCATAGGTTGCTGTAATGAGTATGGCAAATGTTGTAAGTTTAATGCCACTCCCCGTTGAAGCAGGGGCTGCCCCTATGAATCCATTGATAATGAGTAACAAGAATGATTGAGGTTGTAATTGTGTTGGATCAAGTAATAAAAAACCACCACTACGAGATGTAATGGCGGTAAAAAGGGAGATTTTAGCTTGCTGCAAAAAAGAAAAAGATTTGAGTGCATGAGATTTTTCTATAATCCAGAAAAAAAATGTTGTAATAATTGTGAGTCCTGTGTAATAAAAAAGACATATTTTTGTTTGAAGAGAAAAACATATTTTTCGTGGTTTTGTTGAAAAAGGATTAATTCTTTTTAAAATTTCTTTGAGAGTTAGAAATCCGATTCCACCAAGAATCATAAGCGTTCCCATAACGCTGCACATGAAAGTTTCTTGTATAAGGTTTGTGTGTTCTGGCCCAAAGAGTGAAATTCCTGAGTTACAAAAAGCAGATATTGATTGAAAAAGTGCATATCCCAGCGCTGTAGCACAAGGAAAATGCACTTTTAACGAGTTGAAAAGAATGAGGAAACCAAGTCCTTCAAAGATAAATGTGGTAATGATAATGAAGATGAGTAATTTTTTTGTATTATCCCATGTATCAACGTCAAGAAGTTCTTCTGCCATTATTTTTGTTCCCATACCTAAATTAAGCACAAGAGAAACAACAAAAAGAGTAAGTGTAATAATACCAAGTCCACCAATTTGAATTAAAACGAGAATGATGCCTTTTCCAAAAGGAGTAAATACTGTTAAAGGTACCGTTGTTAAACCTGTTACACATAATGCAGATGTTGCTGTGAAAAAAGCATCAATAATCGATAATGTACCTAGATGAGCGCATGACAATAATAATGTACATGTTCCCAATAATACCATTGCTATAAGAGAAAAAAAAATAACACGACTGGGAGAAAAAATATTTTTAATACCGTATCCAGACATAGAAATTGTGCACTTTCTGCCAAAATTTCGGGACTTTTTTACCTTCTAAAGATCAAGAATAGTATGAAGTTCAATCGTTGGTCAATAGCTTTTGATAAAGAATTCTATTTTAAAAAGTAAGATGAGTTGCTAATTGATTGATTGCGATGCGTTCTTGCTGCATAGTGTCTCGATGGCGTACGGTAACACAATTATCATTTTCGCTATCAAAGTCATAAGTAACACAGTAGGGAGTTCCAATTTCATCTTGACGACGATATCGTTTACCAATAGATCCTGTATTGTCAAATTGCACCGACAGTCCTCGTTTTACAAATGTTTCATAAAGAGCATAGGTAGGTTTGTCTAATTTTTTTGTCAGCGATAAGAATGCAATTTTAATAGGTGCTATTTTTGGTGAAAGTTTTAAAACAACTCGAGTTTCTCCATCGATGAAGTCTTCATGATAAGAATCAAACAGGAGTGTTAAAAAAAGGCGATCTACGCCAATGGAAGTTTCGACAATATGGGGCATATAAGAATTTTTTGTTTCTTCATCAAATACAGATAAATCTTTCCCTGAATGTTTAGTGTGTTGTGAAAGATCAAAATTGCCACGATAGGCAATTCCTTCAAGTTCTTTCCATCCAAAAGGAAATTGATATTCAACATCAAAACATGCTGTTGAGTAGTGTGCAAGTTCATCTTGAGCATGAGGTCTTATACGAATATTATTTTTATCTATTCCGATGGTAGCATAAAATTCAAGGCGCTGTGCCACCCAAGCGTCAAGTTCTTTAAGTGCATCTTCCGCTCTGCAAAACCATTCGAGTTCCATTTGTTCGAATTCACGCATGCGAAATAAAAATTGTTTTGGAGTAATTTCATTTCTGAAGGCTTTACCAATTTGAGCAACTCCAAAAGGAAGTTTAACTCTATTGGTTGCAAGATGATTTTTAAAATTAATAAAAACAGCTTGCGCAGTTTCTGGTCGTAAATATGCAATAGATGATCCATCTTCCATTGCTCCTACGTTAGTTTTAAACATCATATTAAATGTTCGAATGTCAGTCCAATCATTTTTTCCACACGATGGACACCCTTTTGAAAGATCAAGCTCGTCAGCACGATAACGTTTTTTACATGCTTTGCAATCAATCATTGGATCATGAAACCCCGCTACGTGTCCAGATGCTTCCCAAACAGCTGAAGGGGCAAGAAGTGAACCTTCTTGTTGTAAAATGTCACCACGAGGGTTCGTTAAGGAGATAAGCCACTGTTGTCGAATATTATTTTTCATGAGAGTTCCGAGATGACCAAAGTCATAGACCCCATTAAGTCCGCCGTAAATGTCGGCGCTTGGGTAAACAAAACCACGACGTTTACAGAGTGATACAATTGTTTCTAAGGTTACAGTTTGCTGCTTTTGAGCGCTCATCTTGGTTCCTTTATAAAAAATAATCGCACTTTAGTATAGCAGATTTTTTTAAAAAAACAGGTGTTTCAAGAGTTGTTTTTTCATGAAATGGTCTTTTTCATAAAAATATGATACATAATGGTGTATATGCTATTTTTATAAAAGGAATGAATGTTATGACGTATGGAATGCTTAAGAATATAATAATAGGATCTCTGTTTGTTGCTTTTGGTTCTGTCGTATATGTATTGTATGATAATCAAAAAAATACGTGGGAACATCTTGTTCTGGTAAAAGAAGAATTGAATGAAAAATCAAAAAACGTAACTGAGCGCGTTATTGAACGCATTGAGCAAAAACGTTCATGGGGTGATATTCAAAAAGATCTTAATAATGCTGTTGTTCATATTATTACTCATAAAGCAGAAATAAATATTTTAGAACCTTACCGAACACCGCATCAGTCAACTTCTTTGGGGTCTGGTTTTTTAATTAGTGAAGATGGTGAAATTATTACAAATCATCATGTGATTGACCAACATTTTGCTGTGTGTATAAAAATACCTGCATTGGGAAAAACGATTGTTGATGTTGATGTTGTCGGTACGTGTCCAGATCGAGATTTAGCGTTATTGCGCATTAAACCAGAAGGTTTAGCACTTATTAAAGAAGCTTTAGGAAAAGTACCGGTATTGCCCTTAGGAGATTCTGATCTTGTGCATAGAGCAGATGAAGTAATGGCCTTGGGATATCCTTTGGGGCAAGTTGCTCTTAAAAGTACAACAGGCGTTGTAAGTGGACGTGAGCATATGGGTGGTCGTTATCTTATCCAAATAAGTGCACCGATTAATCCTGGAAGCTCAGGGGGGCCAACATTAAATTTTGCGGGAGAAGTTATTGGTATAGCTAATTCTGGAGTAGTTGGAGCTCAAAATGTTGGGTATGTTATTCCTTCAAATGAATTAAAGATTGTACGTGATGATTTACGTAAAGGTGGACTTTTGCGTAGACCATTTTTAGGAATTGTACATAATCATAGTAGTGTTGAATTGGTGAAACATTTGGGAAATCCATTACCCGGTGGTTCTTATGTTGTTGATGTGTACCAAGGAAGTCCTTTGGCAAAAGCAGGTGTTAAAAGTGGTGATATGATTTATGAAATCAATGGTCATGCTGTTGATATGTACGGAGATATTCGTGTTGCTTGGAGTGAAGATAAAGTTGCTGTCGCTGATTATGTTAGTCGTCTTGAACTTGGTCAAAAAATTAAAATGGTAGTGTATAGGCATGGAAAGCGTATAGATTTATCGCTTGTTTTTGCTATGTCAGAGCTTCTTCCTGTTCATCAAATATATCCAGGGTATGATAAAATTGATTACGAAGTTTTCGGCGGTATGGTTTTTCAATCATTAACGATTAATCATATACCGCTTTTGGTAAGTTTTGCTCAAGGTCTTTTAAAGTATGTCGAATTTGAAAATGAGAAAAAACCTGCATTACTTGTTACTCACATTATTCCTAATTCACAAGCAGATCGACTTGAAATGTTACGTCCTGGTCTTGTTGTGAAGGAAATTAATGGGAAAGAAGTGGGGACATTGAAAGATCTTCGGGAAGTGATTAAAGCTGGTGTTGATAAAGAGGTAATGACTTTTAAATCATCTGATGGTGGACTCTTTGCTTTGTCCATTGATAAAGTATTAAAAGATGAGCCTTTTTTATCGGTAACTCATGGATACCTTTTATCTCCTTTGATAAAGGATCTTTTAAAGCATAAAAATATTTCTGTGTAATAATGTCACAAAAAAAAGAACGACTTGATCTTTTGGTTCAAGAACAATTTCCGCATTTAACGCGTAATCAGATTCAAAGTTTTATTATGCAAGGCAAGGTCAAGATTGATGGTATTCCTTGTATAAAAGCGGGCACTAAAGTTGCAGTAGATGTAGCTATAGTGCTTGATCAGTTGCGTCCTAAGTTTGTCAGCAGAGCTGGGTTTAAGTTGGAAAAAGCTTTAGAGGCTTTTTCTCTTGATGTAACCGGTTTTGTTGCGATGGATGCAGGAATTTCAACAGGTGGATTTTCTGATTGTTTATTGCAAAAAGGTTGTGCAAAAATTTACGGTATTGATGTTGGCTATGGTCAAGTTCATCCGTCGATAGCGCACAATTCACGTGTGGTTGTTATGGAGCGGACAAATTTGCGTAATGTTGTATCATTGCCAGAATTGGTCGATATTGTCACACTTGATTTATCATTTATTTCAGTTTTAAAAGTAATAGATCGAGCTGTTTCTTTTTTAAAACCCAGTGGCCATTTGGTTGTGCTCATTAAGCCACAATTTGAAGCTCGCCGTGAAGAAATTTGCAAAGGTGGAGTGGTGAAAGATCCCGTTGTACACGCACGAGTGGTGCAAGAACTTGTCGATGGAATTTCGCTTGCAGGATTTGAATGCAAGGGTGTTGTTGATTCTCCCATCTTGGGCGGAACATCAGGCAATAAAGAAATGCTTGCCTATTTTATAAAAAAATAAATAAGCATTTCTTTAGTATCTTTACAACCTTATATTTTAGGGTGTTTTTGTATCATTGAAAAAGTGTTCAGCGAGAAAAGGATCTAGAGGTGTAAATGGTTGATTGGGTGTATTATTCAGAGAAGGTTCAGGGATTAATGGATCGATTGTTGCAAATGGTTGATCATTGAAAAAATGTTCAGCGAGAAAAGGATCAAGATAGATAGGGGTTTTATTTTGATTAATTTTGGTTGGTGTGGTGTAAGATTCTTTTTGTTTTGTTGTTTGAGTAGTAGTGTTCTGATTACCATCAGAAAGACTATGAAAACGTGATCCTTTCTGCGTTATGGAAGAAGTTGTTGATTTTTGATCATTAATTTCATGAACTTCTGGTTCGCTTGTTACTGATGATGTGCGAGATTGTACTTTGGTAGGAATAATTTTTGATTCATTGTTTTTCAATTGATCTTGCATGTATTCGGGTTTCTTGATCAGTTTCAATTTTCTTTTATTTAAAAATGTTAAGTTTTTTTTGAAAGTTTCTAATAAACGAAGTAAAGCAGGTGAAATGCGTTTTTGAATTGTTAGAAGATCTGCTTCATATTTTTGAGAAATTTTTGTTTTTTCATTTTCAAGTTCAGATTGTTTTTTTTCATGTTCTGTTTCTATAAGTTTTATTTTTAGTTCAGCTTCTTTTTTTCCTTTGCGATGTAAATTGTAATTACACAATCTTTGATTTTGGGTGCGAAGATCATTGTTTTTTTGATTTTGTAAATTGTCTATTTTAGTATTTATTTTTCTTAATTCAGAATCTCGTTTTTCTTCTACTTCTTGAATTTCTTTTTCTTGTTGATGTTTAAGTTCTTTATTAATATCATCAATTTTACTTTGTATTTCTGTGATGTTTTTTTCTATCTCATCTAAGGATAGTTTAGTTATAGGAACGGGACTTGTTGATTTTTTAAGATATTCTACAACCATAGTGTCGTCTTGACTTGTAGCGGATATTCTTGGGGTTAATGATGAATGATGTGCTGAAGATGCTATTCTTGAATGTACAAAATGTTGATCATCGAAAGGGATAGCTGTTTTAATTATAATTCTATCTATATCAAAATTAACTACAAACCGAACTGATAGGGTAATAATAGGATGCTCTGAAGATTCTTGTTGTTCATGAGAAGGTTTTTTTAATTTTATTTTTATATTATATACGTCAATTTCAATATCAGTCGTTTTTTTTGACATGAAAGATAAATTATTTATAAAAATATTAGAAGAATCTGTTGATGATGAAAGTATTGTTTCATAAAATATTCTGTATATAAGTTTTGATAAAATATAGATAAGAATGGTAGGATTCTTTGATATGCTATAAGGAAACATATTTTTTATTATATGATCTTTAAATATATGACCTTTAAATGTTAAAAAATACGGTACGTATTCATTATTTTTTTCTGATAATTCAGATGTGCACGTTTGTAATAAATAATTGCTGGATTCTCTAATGGAAATAAAAGTTCCTGGTGATGAAAATAGTTTAAATGGATCTGCATGAAATCCAGAAATGGATTCGATTGTGCTTGTAATGGGGGAGTTTTTTTTTGTGAATAAAAATATATGAAAAAGAAAACCATTCATGTTTATCATATTGTTGGTAAATAGTGAACATAATGGATCTTTTATATGACACAGCTCCTTTGTAAAGGATTGAATTATGTCTCGCATACAATTGTTGTAACTATCAATATCTGTTTCAATAAGAGTGTTCGGTGATTGTGAAGGAATGGCTTGCTTTGGATGCATGCCTGCGATCTTAATAGAAGCACCTAGATTTTGTTTTTCCAAAATATTTTTAAATGAATAGGCATCTATTTTTGTAAAATTATCCTCATTTATTATAATTGGGTCATCTTGTTGTAAATCTATTGAGATAGAAGATCCTGATAGTTCAAATAGGCCGTGTTGAGTTTTTAAAAAATTACTAAACAAAGTATAATAGCCCCTTAAAAACAACTGTAATATCTTTAAAAGGGGCTATTATGAAGGAAAAGTATATCAATGAAGTTGCGATTAACAAAATATTTCTGTTTC
>SXGT01102189.1_pt1 | contig 69532 bp, 58 predicted proteins | sample 3176221 | NCBI WGS metagenome assembly SXGT01 (sample SAMN11356862, study PRJNA531348) | freshwater metagenome | isolation source: freshwater sample F1-120 | place: China: Fuxian Lake, Yuxi | collected 2017-12-25
GGCAGCCCTTCGCCGAGGGGCAGCGCGGCCGCATCCGGACCGCGTGCCCACCCGCGCAGGGCCGCGAAGGCCGAACGCTGCGTCTGCTGCGTCTCCATGACGAATCCCGCAGCTGCGAGATAACGCGTCCAGTCCACGGGCTCCGCGCGACGAATGTGCGCTGCGAAAAACGGATCCACATTCACGCCGGTGGATTCACGGATCACCCGTGGGAAATCCGCCGAGGCGAAGCCCGCATCGGCTTTGCCATGCCGGTACATGCCGCCATAGGTCCGATACATCTGGCGCATGGCCGTATCGAGACTCGCCTTGTTGTTGCTGCTGTCGCGGATCAGAAGATCGAGGGCGAGTCCGAGAACCTCGCCTTGCAGGTAATACGAAATGCGCCCATCGCCCGTCCACACACCGCGGCTCGACACCTGCGGAGACACTTCGAGGTGCGATGGGTTGCTCTCGAAACCTCCGATGGCCGAGCGATACATGCTGCAAAACTCGGAGTCGCCCACGAGGCCGCCGCGCCACAAGAGCATGTTGGCGTAGTAGCTCGTCAGGCCTTCGCAGATCCAGAGATCATCCACTGGCACTGGCTGCGAATAGTCGAATGGGCCGAGGACGAATGGCCGCATGCGCTTCACATTGAAGGTGTGGAAGTACTCGTGCGCGGTGACGCCGCGAACGCCCGCCACGGTGATGCGCGCCGGATTGGCGGTGCCGATGGTCGTGGAGCTGAGATGTTCGAGCCCGCCACCGCCTCGTGTGTAGATGAAGGTGTAATGCGGGTACGGGATGTCGCCGAAGATGTCCACGCTGCATTCAACGATGCGACGAATTGCGTCCTCAAGGGCCGGCCAATCCGTGCCGGATTCGCCCCCACCCGTCACCGCCGCAATGCGGTGGGGCACGCCGCGCACAAGCTGCGTGCGACACTCCATGCGCCCGATGGCGACCGGGCAATCTGCGAGCCTGTCGTAATCATCCGCATGAAACACGAAGGGGTCCGGCGTGCTTTCAAGACCACAAGCCACCTGCCATTCGGGCGGCAACGTGAAACGCACCATGGCGGGCTGATCCAGGGCGCCGTGGAGGAATGCCCATGAACGCGGGCCATCGATCAGCCCGGATGCAGCCGCAAGAAAGGAGCGGTTGTTGGGCGTCCCGCCCGGCTCGTTGTTCACATAGCTGAAGCGGACGCTCGCAGCCCCATTGCGACGCACCTTGATACGCCGCTCGCCTGCGCGCTCGAGCGGCAATGCGACGCCGGCTTCCGACACCGCCCGGAATTCGCCCATGCACTCGAACGCGGGCTTGCCACCCAAGACCCCTGACGTGAGCGGACGATAGGCCCCGGGCGCCCAGAACGGGATTTCAAAAACCAATTCCTCGGCCGCAGGGTGACGCACCTCGAGCGCGAAGTGAATGCGCTTCGCATCCGTGGCTTTCACTTCCGCGCTGTAGAAAAGCTCCATGCGCGGCGGCTGGGCTTGCAGCGACACGCCCAACAACAGCGCAACAACACACACTCCGCGGCGCCAGTGCGCCACTTGCAGGAAGGAAATCATGAACACTCCTCAGGGGCCGGTTGCTGCTTCCGTCCGGCAGGAGACGGACAGGAACTCGTCCTGTTGCAACACCACTTCAACAAGCGATCCGCGGGGAACGCACTCTTCCGCGAGGCGACGGATTTCGAGCACGAGGTTTTCTGCGGTGGGCACCCTGTCCCGCAGGCCCTCGAGATCCACATTCATGTTGCGGTGATCGAGACGGCGGAGCACTCCCTCCTCGATGGCGCGATCAAGCGCTTCGATATCCACTGCGCGGCCAGTTTCAGGATCAACGGCTGCACGCAGCACGAGGGTGAGGCGGTAATTGTGCCCGTGGCCGCCAACATTCGCTGCCGGTCCGTAGGTCGCGAGATTGCGCTCATCGGACCACTCGGGCCGGAAGAGGCGATGCGATGCACAAAAGCGCCAGGTCCGGCGCACTTCGATCATGGCGAGATGATAACGGGCACGCTGCCGAGGGGAGTGATGCCCGCTGCGTCCACCGCGCAGCGTATGGCTTCGGCGCGCACACCGGCTTGCGTCGCTTCGCTGAAAGCGGCCGCCCAGTCCGGGTCGATCCTCGATGCCGGCGCGAAGGCCTGCACGTCCTCGCGCAAGATCATGAAGAGCATGAGCGCGGCTTCGCCCCTGCGCGCACGCTGTGTGAGCAAATGAAGGTGTTTCAGGCCCCGCGCGGTGACCGCATCCGGAAAGAACGCGGTTCCTGCCGAGGCCATGGTGACGCTCTTCACTTCGATGGCCAGCGCGTCACTTCCGCTCCCGACAACGAAGTCCGTGCGCGAGCCCGGCTCCAGCACGATTTCCGCCCGCACTGGCCCCGCCGGAAGCGCGCACTGAGCGAGGCCTGCTTGCAGTACTTCGCGGGCCACCTGATTGGCGCGCAACGTGTTCACTGCAACCCATGTGCCGGCCACTTCCAAGGCCTCAAGAGCGTAGGGCAATGTGGCGCGGGACGGCCGGATGAGCGCACGGGCGCCAGGAGCGAGCAACCCCATCATGGAACCGGTGTTCGCGAGGTGGGCGGTGGTGAGGCGGCCGCCAGGGAGCTCCACATCCGCGAAGAAACGCTTGCGGCGCCCGAGAAAGCGCGCGAGAGCCAGCGGCGGATCGAATTGCACGCCGCTTCAGTTCACCGTCGGCACGAACACCGCGCTTTGACGCGGAGAGCCGCGACGGAAGGTGGCCACATACGGCAGCTGCTGTTCGCGTGTGAAGCCCCAGACCTTCATCACATCGCCGCTCCGCGAGAACTCCAGCCGGGTCGCGACACCCAGAGGAGCACGCACGCTGGCCGCGTCATCTTGCACCACGCTGGAGCCGTCCACGCGGCCGGAAAAAGCGAATACGGGCCAGTTCATGATCCGTTCACGGCCTCCAAGGGTCAGGATCTGTTCCTTGATGGTCACTGTCACGAGCATGCGCCCTTCCGAAGTCGTTTCGATGACTCCGTGCGCTCGCAGTTCGTCACCGCTGGGAGAAATGTCGCCCCGCCGCCAGACGGGCAGTGTCCCGCGATTGCTGACGTGTTGCGGATCAATGGCGAGCGCTTCGAGGCTCCAGACATTGCCGCCTGTCGCCGTGCTGCAGGCGCTGAGAATGAAGAGCGACAAGAGAGAAAGGATGCGCATGGGTTGACTCCGCGGGCGCGACTCGAAGCATCATGAGCGCTTCCCCGCCTCAAGCACAAGCTCCTTGTTCTCGGCGCCACCGCGGAGATCGAGGATGGCTTCGAGCCCTGCGGAAGAAGCCCTGAAAAGCGTGGCCACATTCGAGGAATCCGCTTCTTCGCGGGTGCGGCCGATGAGCAAGAGCCCGCCCGGCAGAAGGCTGCCCGCGAGCGCGCGCACGGCCTCGCGCTGCCGCTCAGGCGAGAAGTAGCCCGGATTGAGCACATTCATGGCCCGCACGAAATGCCAGCGGGGTGACATGACCGCACACACATCGTGCCGCCCGAGAGTGAAGCGTGCATCCGCGGCCGCCGCGAGGCGGCATGCAGGGTGCCAGAGCGCCACGACCTCCACGCTCCAACCGCTCGGCAATGTCCGGCCCTCTTTGCGCGCAGCGATGACACGCGCCACGTCCGGCAGACGCGCACGAGCTCGCGCCTGCAACCAGCGGTTGCACGGGCGGAAGAGGGACTCCCTCTGCCCCGCACTGAACACGAATTCACCCAAGGTGAACTGCAGCGGCGCGCCCTCTTCGTCACAGGCCACCACGAGCGGATGCCCCTCACAGCGCACGAGCAACATGTTGGCGTAATAGTCGCTCGCATGGGCGCGCCCCGGACGCACGGAGAGCAGTGTCTTCCAGAGTTCGAGCGTCGTGACGCCGCTGCTCGCGCCCACATCGTGCAGGGCGATCTCCGGCACGTCCGGCAGCTCGCGCCCAAGCACCTCCACGATGATGCGGTCGAGACCCTTGAAGCGGTTGCGGCGCGTGGTCTTGTGAATGCGCCCGGCGACGACCAGCTCGTTGTAGAGGCGCGCCAGCAGGATCTCGTCCTGCACGCGCATGGCCGCGTCACTTCCCGCGAGCAGCGTCAACGAGAAACGCCGCGTGCCCGGGTGTTCGAGGGCCCGTTGCATGCGCGCTCCGGGAATGACGACGCCGCGTTTCCACATGCGCGCCGCTCAGCGGAAATCGTCTTCCTGTTCGAGATCGACGGTGCCCGCCGCCTCGCGGAAGCCCACGCGCAGCTCGCCTTCATCGTCCCCTTGCGCCACACTGATGAGTTCCTTCTTCAGCAGCAACAGCAGCGCGAGGAACCACCCGATGGTCTCCTGGCGTGTGGCCTTGCCGCCCACGATTTCGCTGAAAAGCAGCGTGCCGTCCTTCTTCAGGCGCTCGTGCAGATCGGCTGCATAGGCCCGCACCGGTTTGTCATCGATGCGCACGCGGCGTTCGCTGCGATTGGCTTCGGGGCCGAGCGCGTCGAGGATCTTCTGGAACGCTGCCAACATGTCGAAGAGGCCGACCTCCTCGAAGCTCTTGTCCTCGATGCGCAGCGGTTCCGGGCGCGCACTCGCCGGGCGACTGACCGTGCGCGCAAAGCTCTCCGCGCGCGCTTCGAGTGCCTGGGTCGAATCCTTCAGACGCTTGTATTCGAGCAGTTGCTGGACCAACTCGTAGCGCGGGTCGATCTCTTCGGCGAGGTCCACGTCCTCCGAGGGCAGGAGCATGCGTGACTTCACCAGCATGAGCGTTGAAGCCATGACCATGAAGTCCCCGGCCTCCTCGAGATCCAATTCGGTCATCAAAGCGAGGTAGCCGAGGTACTGGTCGAGGATGCTCGAGATGGGGATGTCATGGATATCGACCTCCTCCTTGCGGACGAGGTGAAGCAGGAGATCGAGCGGTCCGGCGAACCGCTCGAGATTGATGCGCCAGTCCTCGCTCACAGGATGCTTCTCCAGAATGCCGCCATGGCGAACACGTTGTCCTCCGCTCGCGCCGCGAGCAAGCCGTACACCTCGGGCCAACCGCGGCCGAAGCCGAAACCTGCCAAAGCGCCGCCGACCCAGAGCGTCAGCACCAGCGCGAGAATGATGCCCGCAGGACCGATGGCGTACCAGACCCGGCGCGGGCGATCCGGAAGAAACATGGCCACCACATGGCCACCATCGAGGGGCGGAAAGGGCAGCAGGTTGAAGAGGCCGAGAATCACCGAAAACCAGATGGCGGGCTTGAGGATCTTCCAGACGGGTGAGGCCACGGCCGCCGTGCCGTCCACCCAGCCACCGCCGATGAGGAACCCGAGCACGGCGATGAAGAACCCCGCGTAGAGGAAGTTCGCCAGCGGCCCCGCCAGAGCGACAAGTGCCATGCGCCGCGGACCGATGGTTCCCGCGTCCACCCGCACCGGCTTCGCCCCGCCGAGAATCCAGCCGAGCAGCAGCAGCGAGAGGAATGGCAGCACCACCGTGTAGAGCCAGTGGATATGCGGGATAGGATTGAGGGTCGCGCGCCGGAACACCTCCACGCGGCGGTCGCCCAGTTGGAAGGCGCTGAAGGCGTGGCCGGCCTCATGGCAGGCATTGGTCATGAGGATCATGAACACCACGCCGGCAAAGATCAGCCACTCCTCCGTGGTGCGGGGCATGGAGGTCATGATGCGACCAGTCTACGGCGCACTTGTGGAAGGCACGACACCGGCTTCGTTGACGCTGTTCGTGAGAGGTTCCTATAATCCGCCGCGCGAGGCGTCCCCGCGCGGGAGATCCCCTTGTGAACAGGATCGAGCGGGCCCGACAAGTCCTCGAAACCGAAGCGCGCGCCATCCTCGCGTTGGTGCCGACCATCGGAGAGCCCTTCGAGCGCGTCGTGGAGCTCATGCTGGCCTGCCAAGGGCATGTGGTGGTGAGCGGGCTCGGCAAGGCCGGACTTGTCGGTGCCAAGGTCAGCGCGACCCTTGCCAGCACCGGCACGCCCTCCCACTTCCTCCATCCGGCTGAGGCCTTCCACGGTGATCTCGGGCGCATGCGCTCCGGGGATGTGGCGCTCCTCATCAGCAACAGCGGCGAGACCGGAGAGGTCGTGCGCTTGGTGGACCCGCTGCGTCGCCTCGGGGTTCACATCGTCGCCATGACCGGTGCGGCAGGTTCTGCTCTCGCGCGCGGCGCGGATCTGGTGCTCGATGTGGGCAAGGCCGCGGAGGCCTGTCCGCTCGGGCTTGCCCCGAGCACCAGCACCACGGTGCTGCTCGCTCTCGGGGATGCGCTCGCTCTCTCCCTCGTGGATGCGCGCCAGTTCAGCCGCGAAGACTACGCGCGCTTCCATCCCGGCGGCCTGCTGGGACGACAACTCCTCCGCGTGGATGAAATCATGCGCCGCGGCGATGGCATCACCGTGATGCCGGAGTCTGCGACCGTCCGCGAGGTTCTCATCGCTATCAACAGCACCCGCGGACGCCCCGGTGCCGCCATGCTCGTGAGTGCCGACGGACGCCTCAGCGGATTCCTCACCGATGGCGACCTCGCGCGCCGTTTGCAGGAAGGCACGAGCTTCCTGGCAGAATCAGCATCGAGCATCATGACCAAGGCGCCGCTCTCCATCCGTGCGGATGAACTCGTCTCGCAGGCCTGGCACTTGCTGCAATCACGTCACGTGGACCAGTTGCCCGTGGTTGGTTCCGATGGCAAGCCTCTCGGCCTGGTCGATGTCCAGGACGTGCTCTCTTCGAGGACCCTCTGATGCCGGCAGAGATCAAATTGCTCGTGCTGGATGTGGATGGCGTGCTCACCGACAATCATCTGCACGTGGATGTCGTCGGCAACGAGACCAAGTGCTTCTGCATCGCGGACGGCCTCGGCATCAAGCTCTGGCTGAAGGCCGGGCTGCACCTTGCAGTGATCTCGGGCCACCCTTCCTTGCAGGCTCGACACCGCCTCGCGAAGCTCGGAGTCTCGGAAGTGCATCTCGGTGTGGAGGACAAGCTCCCGGTCTTCGAGGAGATCCTCGCGCGCCTCGGCGTGAGCCCTGCGGAGACCGCGGTCATGGGCGACGATCTCCCGGATCTTCCGCTGCTGCGCCGCGCGGCCCTCGCGGTCACTGTTCCCGTGGCCCATCCCGAGATCCGCGCCGTCGCTCACGAAACGACCAGCGCCCACGGCGGCAGCGGCGCAGTGCGCGAACTGATCGAGAAGCTCCTCCGCCGTGCGGGTCGCTACGACGACGTCAGCGCCGTCTTCCGGAAATGAAGCAGGCCTTCGTCATCGCCTGTATCGCGAGCCTCGCTCTGGCGGGCGTGCTCTGGTGGACGGGTTCCGCGGCCACGGACGCGCGTGAAGGAAAGCCGCGTGTGCGCGCCGGCGGCAAGGCCATCCTCGATCCGCGCACCGCCTCCGGACGCGACCTCTTCGTGCCGGATCTGGCCACTTGTTCCCTCGAGGGCGCGGAATGCGTGTGGCCCGCTTGGCTTTTCTACTGTGCCGCGCTGGAGCCGGTCGATGGCGAGCGGCTGCGCATCGAGAATCTGCGTGTGCTGCAGAACGCGCGGCCTGTGCAACGCGCGGATCTCGCGCGTCACGTGCAGTTGGCGGACGAGCTGTCGCCGGCCGAAGCCGGGCGCCGCTTGGAAGAGCTTGTCAGTGCGAGTCAAGCGGGGCTCCTCGCGGACAGCGCGGAACTGGTCGGTGGGCACACCATGCTGAGCGTGCGCCGCGTGGATCTGAAAGGCCGCGCACTGCTCGCGCGCATGAGCGCCGGTGTGCGAGAAACCGTGCGTGCCGCCGATCTCGCTCTCGACTTCGACCAAGGGCGGCTCACGCACGCGCGCACCGCCGGTGAGGTGGATATCGAGGGTGCGTTGTTTGCCCTGAAGAGCCGCGGGCTCGCCCTCGACTCCGTGACCGGCGGTGTGGATCTCCTCCGCGATGTGAGCGGGCGTTCCCTGCGTCCCGTGCTCCAGCCAGAGGGCACGGAGCCGTTCCGCTTCGAAAGTGCCGGGCTCGTACGCTTCACTCCCGACAAGGCGCCCACAACGGACCGCGTGCTGCCCGCCGGTGGAACACTGCGGGCTGCGGGCGGTGTCGAAGCGAAGGAAGGGGCCGCGGCCATGCGCAGCGCCTCTCTGGAACTCACTTTCGGTGGCGAGCCCGCGCGCATCCAGCGCCTGCATCTTGAGGGTGGTGTGGATGCACAGTTGCCGGTGTTCAGCGCCAGCGGCGAGCGCGTCCTTGTCGACATCAACACCGGAACTGTCGAGGCTGCGGGGGCTCCGCTCGCTCTGCGCTGGAGCGATCCGGACAGCCTGCTCCAACTGGTCGAGTCCGACGGGCTCGTCACCGTGAGCGCGCCGGATGCCAACGGGCTCGTGCAACTCGAGGCCCGCGAATCGTCGCGTCTGAGCGGCCCGGCCACTTCCATCAACGGCCGCGCCATCCATGCGGTGCTCGAGCGCGGTATGGGCGGACGCTTGCGTCCCCGGGAGATCTCGGCGCGGGTCGTGACGGGTCATTTCGGCCCCGCGGACTTTGCCGCCGGAGAACTCGCGCTGCGAGCGAAGGGTGCGCTCCGCGAGCTCCTGCTCACAGGCGCACCGCGTCTCGTCTTGCGTCTCTCCGACGGTTCCGGACGTGTCGCGGCGGTGCTGGGTGTCGCTGAGGATGTGCCGCTGGTGTTGGTGCTTGAGAGCGCCGGTCCGCTGCGGGTCCTCGCAGATCCAATGCGCCATCTTCCCGGCACCGTGAATGCAACGGAGGCCGTGCGTTTGTCACTGCATCAAGGAGACGAGCGTGGTCCCGTGCTCGCCCGCGTGCAAGCCGCCTCGCTGTCCCTCGGGTTCCTCGACGTGCACACGCGCGAAACTCTCGGGGGTGTGCGCTACCAGAGCCGTGTCGACCTGATCCGTGCGGAAGCGGCGGGCTCCGTGTTGCTGGAGCGTGGTCCCTTCAACGCGCGTGCGCAGGCACTCGACATCGATCTCAAGGGCAGCGCGGTGCAACTGCGCGGCTCGCCCGCTCGCATCGAGCATCTCGCGGAGGATGGCTCCCTGCAGTGGTGCACCGCTGGCGAATTACGGCTCTCCGTGCTCTCGCGCACGCTCTCCGTCGAGGGGCCGTGGCAGGGTGTCGTGCGCATGCCCGCATTCACGCGCGAGCCGGGGCAACTCATACAGGCCACCGAAGCGCGCGGCACCGGAGGGCAGCTTGCCTTCAGCAGCGATGGCCGCGCCCTCGAGTCTCTGGAAGGTGTGACGGCGGTGCAGCTCCATCAGGCCGCCGGTGGCGGAGCGCGCGCGGACGCACTTGAATACACTCTGGAGCCTCGACGCTTCGCGGCGCGTGGTTCCGTGCGTCTCGAACTCGCTCGCAAGGACGGCGCTCCGGAAGTTGTCACCGCTCCGGAGGTGCAGTGGTTTGGCGAAGCACTTCTTGCTGCCGGGCCCTTGCAGGCAGCGCTGGCGGCCCCGCCGTTGCGTTTGAGCGGTCGGCCGACAGCGGCGACAACGCAAGCACTCCTCGAGATTGCGTGCGCCGGTTCGCTCTCCAGTCACGGGGGAATCCTCGTTCTCGAAGGCCCCCTTGCGGCGCGCCAGAACCTCGATGCCGTTCGCGCCGTGGAGCTCTCAGGGCAACGCGCGCTCTTCTTCTTCGACGAATCCGAAGCGAATCGCTCCCTCGAACGCCTCGTGCTCGAAGGGGATGTCATCTGCCACACAGAAGACATGGATGTGCGCGGCGCGGTGCTGCGCGCAGACATACCTGATCGGCGCATGCTCCTCAGCGGCGGAGTCGATCCTTGCGTGCTGAGTCTCGCCGCCGCCGGGCTGCGGGACCACCGGCGCCCCGCGTTCCTTGTCGATTTCACCGACCCCGACAATCCCGTGGTCGAGTCTGTGGACCGACCCATTCCGCCGGAGGCCCGCTGAATGCGCTGCCTGTTGTTGCTCTGCGCTCTCGCTGCCTTCCTCGCCGCCCAGCAACCCGCGCCCGAGTTCCGGCTCACCCGGACAAAAACCCCGCGCATCGAGCGCTTCGATGCGGGTGAACGCCGCCTCGTGCTCATCGGTGGTGTCGATGTGCAGGTGAACGATCTCCGGCTCCGCTGCGACAGCCTCATGGCGTGGCTCGCAAAGGATGAGCCCTCTGCTGCGGGAGATCCCGCACCGGACGCAGGCGCGCTCCAGCGCAGCGGTCAGAAGGTCGTCGAGATCTACGCCGAGGGCACCGTGCTCCTCTTCCAGGGCGAAGAGTTCACGCGCGCCGAGCGGGTGTGGCTCGATCTGCCCCATGGCACAGGAGTGATCGTGGATGCGGTGCGCCGCATGCCACTGCCGCTCGCACGACCGGAGGGAGCGGAGCCGGTGGAGCTCCGCTTGCGCGCGGACGAGTTGCGTGTCCTCGGGCCCGAGCAGCTGGTTGCGCTCGGCGTGCAGGTGAGCACGTGCACCTTCGGTCATCCGCACTGGCATCTCGCGTCGGGCGAGCTCGCAATCCTCCGCGAGAAGCGGGCCGCCGGGGCGCCGCATCTTCGCGTCACCACCAAGGACAACGCGCTGTCTCTGGGCAGCCTCGGCAGCATTCCGTTGTTTGATCTCGCGTACGACACCGAGTCCGAGTACCTGTTCGACCGCATCGAATCTGCGCGCCTTGGCCACACCGATCAGTTCGGTTGGAGCCCGCGCGTGGTCATCGGCACCACGCTGCGCGATGACACCGGGCCGCTCGCGCGCCTGCACTTCCCGCTCGAATGGTTCACCGCGAGAGGGCTGTCTGCTGGTGTGGATGCCGAATACGGCAGCACTGAGCGCTCTTTCGAGGGCCGTGTGATCTCGCGCCTGCAGCACGATGGCGGAGTGGACCAGTGGTATGGCGCACCGCCTGATGAGACCCGTGGGCGCCTTTCCGTCTGGCATCGCCAGCGACTCGCCACCGGACTGCGTGCCGATGCCGAGGTGAATCTCTTCAGCGACGCGGGCTACCACCCCACCTGGTTCGAGAACGAGCTCAAAACGGGAAAGCCGCCGGAGAATCTGCTTTACCTGCACCAGACGCTCGGGAACTCCTGGCTCACGGGCCTCTTCTCGCACCGTTTTCACGGCTTTGACAACACGACGACTTTCGAGCCGAAGCTGCGCTGGGATCTCCTCTCTGAACCGCTGTTCGAGATTGCAGAGCGTCCGACGCTGCTCAGTGTCACGGCTGAACTGACCGAGGTGCGGCCGGCCCCCAGCCTCGTGCCGGGAGACTCCGAGGCTTCCCTGCTGCGCTCGGACCTCGATGCGCTCCTCGAGCACTCACTTGATCTCGGCGCATTCACACTCACTCCCTTTGCCGGCGTGCGTTGGTCCACTTGGTCGCGAGATGCAGCAGGTGCATCCGCAGCGCGCGCGGCCGCTGTCTCGGGACTTCGCTTGCAGTTGCAAGCGTGGCGCGACTTTCCCTCCCTCGCGGAACTTCTGGGCGTGGAAGCCTTGCGCCACACCGTCCAGGCGGGCTTGACCCTCCGCGATGTGAGTGGCAACACGCTGGACCCTGCGTCCCTCATTCGCGTGGATGCTGTCGAGGAAACACGCGACGTCACCGAACTTGAACTGGCACTGCGCAACACGCTGACGACCATCAGGACCGCCAAGGGTGTGCGCGAGCCCGTGCAGTGGGCGGATGTCGACTTGGCGCTTGCCTGGTACCCCGACCGCGAGCGCTCGCCGTTTGGTTCTGAGTTCTCTCCGCTCCACTTTGACCTGTTGCTGCGCCCCATCGCGCATCTCGAGTTCGTCGCGGATGGCGACTGGGACTTCGACACGGGCAGCGGCGACCTCGTCAACACCGCGCTGGCCGCCAGACCGTCGGACGCGCTGCGCGTGGCGCTGGGCTGGCGCCACTTCGGCAACGCACCCATGCGTCCGGGTTCGCTCCCGTTCGATTCGTACTACCTGCAGTCCGACTGGCGCATCGAAGAGAAGTGGATGCTGGCCGCACAGACCGCCTACGAGGTGCGTCAGAGCTCAGGCTTGCGCTACACCCTCGGCCTCGCGCGCATCGGCCACGACGCCGTCTTCCAGGGAACCCTGTTCGCCGATCCCCTCGAGAACGACTTCGGGTTCTCGCTGTCCTTCACACCACGCCTCGGCTTCCGCGGCACACGCCATTTCGGAGTGGGTGCCGCCGAACCGCGCTTCGATCTCTTCGAAACCCTGCGCTGAGCCTGCCGCCTGTAAGCCGCGCGGCAACGTCATATGATGGGCGCATGCCCCTTCTTTTCCTCGGCAACATCGGCTTCCAGGAGATGTTGATCATTCTCTTTGTCGGGCTGCTGATGTTTGGCTCCAAGCTGCCGAATGTGGGGCGCTCCATCGGGCGCAGCGTCGCGCAGTTCAAGAAGGGCCTCTCCGACATGAAAGAGGAGATGCGCGACGTCGAGACGAGCGTGGATCGCCGCGTCGATGAGGAATTGAAGCGTCGCGAACCTGAGCGTGCCCACGCTTCCGATGCCACCGCGCCGGCTGGTGCGACCACGGATGCTTCCGCCGCCACGCCCGCAAGCGCGCCGCCCACCGACGCAGCGCCCGCCGCAGCGGCGGACGGAGCTCCGGTCGCCACCGCGGCGCCGAATGATGCGCCGGTGGTGACGCCGGTTGCCGACGCGGGGCGCCCGCCCCACGGCTCGAACGGCTGAGCTGCGGCTCAGCCCGTGGTCACGCAGCGATTGCGACCACCGCGCTTGGCGGCATAGAGCCTCCGGTCCGCGATGGCCACGAGCTTCTTCGCATCGCCACCAGCTTCGTCCCCGTGCGCGACGCCGAGGCTGATCGTGCATGCCGGTGCTCCCGGCTCTGCGGGCGTCGCCGCGATGATGCTGCGCAGGCGTTCCGCCACCACGGCACCATCTGCTCCAGCGTCGTGCGTGAGGACTGCGAATTCCTCGCCGCCACAGCGGAAGGCCTCGCCCTCGCGCGAGTGCACTCTCACGAGGCTGCCGAGCCGTCGCAAGACCGCATCGCCCGCCGGGTGACCATGCTGGTCGTTGATGGCCTTGAAGTGGTCCACGTCGAAGAACACAAGGCTGCCCTTGCGCCCCGTATCCGCCAGAGCCACATCGAAGGCTGCCCGGTTGAGGAGCCCCGTCAGTGCGTCCGTGCGCGAATCCACGCGGAGGCGCTGCGCTTCCGCCTCGGCTTTTTGCACGCGCTCTTCCTGCTGGATGTTGTCGCTCAGGAGCGATTCCTGGGTATCGGCAAGTTGCAACGCGAGTTCCTCCCGCGCGCCGCCTCCGATATCCAGATCCATGATCTGGGCCAGCTCGGTCGCTTGGCGACTGATGCGCTCCTGCAACTGCCGCGCCGTTTCCTGATCGACGCGCATCAGTTCCACCAGTTGACGCAGCGTGCTGCCCGCCGTGAGCTCGGTTTCCGCCACGCTGTGTGCGCAGCGAAGCGCCTCCACGATGTGTGCGGCCTGATCGTTGCCGCTCGCGGTGTCGTGGTGAGTTCGCACTGGCTCCGTAAGCAGCGGCGCGAGCCCCCAATAACGGAGCATCGCCGCCATGAGATCCGCATGGGTGAATCCCAGCACGGCACGCTCGACCTCCGGATCAGGATGGCCGGCCTTGAACGACTTCAGCACACTGGCCCAACCCTCGGGGCGCGCATTCAGCAGCACCCCGGTGCCAGCGTCCATCAGAAGTCCGCAGAGAAACGCTTCCTCCGCCACAGCCGGACAGCGCATCAATGCGCATTCGCGTGCCGTGACAGCGGAGAAGACCGCGCGTCGGCGAAAGGCCCGGTACAGCGGTGCTGCGGGATCATCGCTCGAGGGTTCGCGGGTCGCGGTCAGCGAGAGGCTGATGGCGGTGAAGCGCACGTTCTTGAGACCGAGCAGCATGACTGCCTGGCGCAAGTTCGTGACCGTCCGCGAGCGAGCGAACAGCGACGAATTCGCGAGCTTCAGAAGGCGCGCGGCAAGAGCCGGGTCTTTCCCCGCCGCGTCAGCGACAGCGATCACGTCTGGTTCCGCGGCGCGCGTACGGCGCACCACTTCGAGTGCCACCGCCGGCATGGGCGGAATGACACCACTCTGGATGAATGCGGACAGTCTGTCCGCGGCTTGTGACACGGGCACGGGCAACCTCGACACCTTGTCCCGCCGCGCAGTTGCGCAGCGCACTCTGAGCCCGGAAACCCCGCGCCCGCGGGGTGGCCTTTTCCGGACCTCGTGCGCCCCTCCTATCGGCAGGGTGAGCGCAGCGCATGATCCGCCTTCAGACGTCGAGTTGCTGGACGTTGAGCGCGTTGCGCTCGATGAACTCGCGCCGCGGCGCCACTTCTTCGCCCATGAGCAATGAAAAGACTCCGTCCTGGTTCCCGTCCTCGGGAACGGCGACGCGCAGTAGCACACGCTTCGCGGGGTCCATTGTGGTCTCCCACAGTTGGTCCGGGTTCATTTCGCCCAGTCCCTTGTAGCGCTGCACGTCGATGCCCTGCTTCCCGGCTTCGTGCACGGCTGCGGGAAGGTCGCGCAACCTCGACAAGGCGCGTTTGCTCTCGTTGTGTCGCGTGCGCACCTCGAAACGGAAATCGTCTTCCACGTCCGGAACACGCGCGCCGGAGGAGAAATCGAAGTCCGCTGCCGTGAAGCCATGCGTTCGCAGCTGGCGCAGCAGTTGCGCGAGCTCGCTGCTGCCCCAGATCTCGTTGAGCACGAGATCCGCTTGCGCGCGCGTCGCGGTGTTCGCGTCGCCGTCGCAAACCACCAGTGCGCGGCCGAGGCGTGCCTCCTCGGCACTGCGGAATGCGGCCAATTCGTCCACATCGTAGAAGAATTGAGGCGCTGCACCGGCGCGTCCATGCCAACGGGGCAGCGCGAGTTCCTCGCCGCGCGCGAGGGCGAGGTAGTCCGCAAGCGAGAGGCCGACGCGCCGCAACTGGCCCTCGCGTGCCGCGAGTCTCTGCACCACTCCGAGCAGTGCCTCCAGCTCGGCGCCTTCCACAGAGCGGCCTTGCGCTCCGCGCACCACCAGCACGGATTCGGCGATCCCGAGCCGCGCCAGTTCGGCTTCCATCTCCGCGCTCGTCAGCACGTAGCGCTCCGAGCTGCGGCTCTTCACCCGGAAGAGCGGCGGCTGCGCGATGTGCACATGCCCCGCGGTGATGAGAGCCCGCATATGGCGATGGAAGAAGGTGAGCAACAAGGTGCGGATGTGGTTTCCGTCCACATCGGCGTCCGTCATGATGATCACGCGGCCATAGCGGAGCTTCGCGAGGTTCAGGTCTTCGCCGATGCCGCAGCCCAACGCACCGATGAGTGCCTTGATTTCATCGTGGTCGAGAACTTTGCCGAGTTTCGATTTCTGGACGTTGAGGATCTTGCCCTTGAGCGGCAGGATGGCTTGGGTCGCGCGATCGCGGCCCTGCTTCGCCGAGCCACCGGCGCTGTCACCTTCGACGATGAAGATCTCGGCGCTCGCGCGGTCCCGCGTGGTGCAGTCGGCGAGCTTGTCGGGCAGGCCGCCACCGCGCAGTGTGCTTTTCCGGAGCACGTTTTCGCTGGCCTTGCGTGCTGCTTCGCGCGCCTCGGCGATGATGCGCGCCTTCTCGACGATGGACTTCGCGTCTGCTGGGTGCTCTTCAAGCCAGCGCGAGAGCTCCGCGTAGACCGTGGACTGCACGACGGTCTGCGCGTCGCGATTGGCGAGCTTCACCTTGGTCTGGCTCTCGAAGGCCGGGTCAGGCAGGCGCAACGACACCACCGCCACGAGGCCTTCCTTCAGGTCCGCGCCGGTGAGCGGTTCGTCATCCTTGCCGCGGCCCTTGATCCAGGCGTTGAAAGCGCTGGTGAGGGCTGTGCGGAAGCCCGTCAGGTGTGTGCCGCCGGAAGCGGTACCGATGGTGTTGGCAAACGTCAGCACCGTCTCGCCCATGGACGTGTTGTATTGGAGTCCAACCTCCACGTCGTAGATGGCGGTCTTGCCATTCTCGCGCGGAAGTGGCGTTTGCGCGCGGAAGTAGATCGGGTTTTTGTGAACGAGCTCGTGGCCTTCGCCGAGCGAGCGCACGAATTCGCGCACGCCATCCGGGAAATGAAGCATGTCCACGCGGTCGTCTTCCGCGCGCTCATCCTCGAACTCGATGCGCACGCCGGCATTGAGGAACGCGAGTTGTTTCAGGCGCGCGATGAGCACTTCGGCCTTGAATTCCATCACCTTCATCACAGCCGGGTCGGGCTTGAAGGTCACCTTGGTGCCGCGCTGGTCCGTCGTGCCGAGCACCTTCAACTGCTGCGCGGTCACGCCCTGCTCGAAGCGGATGAGATGCGCCTTGTTGTCGCGATAGACCTCGACCTCCATCCAGAGCGAGAGCGCACACACACAGGAGACACCGACGCCGTGCAAGCCGCCGGAGACTTTGTAGTTCTCGCCATCGAACGTGCCGCCGGCATGCAGCTTGGTCATGACGACTTCGACCGCTGGCTTGCCCTCTTCCTCGTGCATGTCCACAGGGATGCCGCGCCCGTTGTCCAGCACAGAGAGGCTTCCATCCGGATGAATGGTCACGCGGATACGATCGGCGTGGCCGTTCTGCACCTCGTCGATGGCGTTGTCGACCACTTCGTAGACGAGGTGGTGCAAGCCGTTTTCGTAGGTGTCCCCGATGTACATGTCGGGACGCTTGCGCACGGCTTCCAGCCCCTCGAGCACCTTGATGGTCGAGGCGTTGTATCCACCGTTTGTCGGCGCGGTCACTTCAGCCATGTCAAAACGCTCCGTGGCGGAATCTGAGCCCGCGCACTTCAGCACCCCGGACCTCGCGCACGAGCTCCGGCAGCAGCCGTTCCTTCTCGAATGAATCCAGTCGGTGGCAGAGCGGTGGCGAATCCACCTCGATGGTGACGACGCCGTCCCGCACCCCCGCCACACGCGTGTGTTCTGCAAGCTCCGCACCGGCCACGCGACACCAGGCCTCGCTCACGGCCGCAAAGCCGCGCCGGCTGCGCGCCAGCGGCGCGGCCTTGCGCATCAACGCGGCCAGCACCACGCCGACCGGTGGCGGTGTTCCCCGTGCATCCGCCATCGCGTCAGCCCGCCCGCAAGGTCACAGGCATCACGATGTAGACGAAGTTCTCTTCGCCCTCGACGAGCGCGGGCGTCTCGGCTCCGGAGATCACCAGCTTCACGGCCTCGCACTCCATGTTGCGCAGACCCTCGACGATGTAGTCCGGGTTGAAGGCCACCTCGATGCCGGTGCCCTCGACCACGCATTCGATTTCCACGCGGGAATCGCCGATGTCGGCGGCCCGCGAGGTGATCACCATGCGGTCGTCTTCGAACTTGAGACGCACAGAGCGGCTCTCTTCCGTGGTGAGCACCGCGGCCTGACGCAGAGCCGTCAGAAGGTCGAGTCGCTTGAACGTCGCCGTGAGCTGCTTGGTTTTGGGAAGCACATTCCGCCACTCGGGGAACACGCCTTCAGCCACGCGGGACGAAACCTCCGCGCAACCGCTCTTCACCATCACTTGTTTGTCCTCGATGCACACGCGAACCGTCGGATCGCTGCCGAGGATGCGCTCGAAGGTCATCAGGCCCTTCTGGAGCACGATGGGCGCCTGCTTCACTTCCAGCGCGTTCTCGAAACCCGCGGATTTCATGGCCAGACGCTTGCCGTCCGTCGCCACCATGCGCACTTCATCACCTGAGACCTCGAAACGAACGCCGTGAAAGGCGAAGCGCGTCTTCTCCTTCGCACAGGCAAACAACGTGCGCGCGATGAGCAGCTTGAAGGTGTCGCGCGGGAGCGAAAAGGCGCGCTCCTCGTCGAACGCCGGAATCACCGGGAATTCCTCGGGGTTCTCGCCGTGCACGCGGAAACTCGCCTTGCCGCAGGTGATGCGCGCGGTACGGTCCTCCACTTCGAAACGCACGACATCTGCAGCGCATTCGCGGAGGATGCTCGCGAGCCTGGCCACTGGCAACAGAATGTCGCCCACTTCTTCAACGCCCGTGAGTTCGACGCGATAGCGAATAGCGACCTCGAGATCCGTCGCCAGCAGCGTCGCGCCGTTGTTGTCCACCATCAGGCGCAGGTTCTGCAACACTGGCCGCACGGCCTTGGGCCCGGCCACTGAGCTGACAACCTGAACCGCGTCCAAAAGCCGCTGACGAGTCGCTGAAAAGCGCATCGCATCACCTCTTCCCTGATGGTCCAATGCAGCGCCATCGGGGGCCCCCAGAGGAACCTTCCCCGAGGCCGCGCGCTGCGGTGCTCATGCTAACGGCACACCCCCCTTCCGGGAAGTGCCGCCGCGCCCTTGGGCACGGCTGCAACATGTTTGCACCGCAACGGGTTGCGGTCGCTCTCTCTCAGGACGCCGCGATGCTCATCGCGCGAGCCGCGAGGCGCTCCACAACCTCCCGGAATTCGACATTCTCGCCGGCCTGCTTTTCGGCCTTGTCGATGCTGTACGAGACGGTCGAATGATCGCGTCCGCCAAAGAAGTGACCGATCTCTTCGAGGGAATGTCCGGTGAGTTTGCGCGCGAGGATCATGCCGACCTGACGCGGGAGTGCCACCGCTTGAGTGCGACGCTTGCCTTGCAGGTCGTGCAAGCGCACGCCGTAGTGCTCTTCGACTGCGCGCGCAATGTGATCGAACGCCACGCGGCGGCGACGCTCGGTCACCACGTCCTTCAGGACATCACGCACGAGCTGCGTGCTGATGCGCTGGTTGCCGAGGAACGCCTGGCCAGCGACGCGCGTGACAGCACCTTCCAGTTCCCGCGCGTTGGTCCGCACATGCTCGGCGATGAATGACGCCGCCTCTTCGGGCAATTCGACACCAAGGCGTTGCGCCCGTGCGCGTACGAGTCCGAGACGCACTTCATAGTCCGGTGTTTCCAAGGTGCAGACAAAACCGCCCGCGAGACGCGAGCGCAGCCGTTCGTTGAGCCCCTCGAGCAAGCCCGGCTCGCGATCGCAACTCATGATGATCTGGCGCCCGGCGTTGTGCAGCGCGTTGAAGGTATGCAGGAACTCCTCCTGCGTGCGCTCCTTGTTCTCGAAGAACTGCATGTCATCGACGAGCAAGACATCCACGTCGCGGAAACGTGCGCGGAAAGCCTCCACAGAACCCTTTTCCAGCGCCGCGATGAAGAGGTTGACGAAGTGCTCGGCGGTCACCCACAAGACCCGCTGCGCGGGGTTGCGGTCGAGGAATCCGTGCGCGATGGCTTGCAAGAGATGAGTCTTGCCGGTGCCGACGCCGCCATGGAAGCAGAGCGGGTTGTAGAGCCTCGCGCCCCGATCGACGACGGACTGTGCCGCCGCCACCGCAACGCGATTCGACGGCCCGCTGATGAAGCTCCTGAAGCGGAAGTCGCGGTTGAGTGCGAGTCCGAAGCGCGGCCCTTGCACGGGAGCTTCGAGAGCGCTCCGGGCGGGCAGCACGGGCTCCTCGCGCTCGCCGGCATCCGGTGCACCGGTCAAAACCTCGCTCTCTGCATCGGACAGCGGTGTGCTGACAACGGGCGCATCCTCGCGCACCACGAAGCGGAGCGCGGGGCGTCGGCCACCGGTCACCTTCTCGAGAGCAGCAAGGATCACGTCCGAGAAGCGCGAGCGGATCCACTCGCGCGCGAACGAGTTCTGCGTCGTGATCTCGAAGGCGTCCTCGGAGGATCGTCCCGGACGAAGTCCCCGGAACCACGTGTCGAACTGTTGCTCTGTGACGTGCTGGCGAATATCCGCGAGCACGTTGTTCCAGAGAGTCACGGCAAGTGCATCAGGTGACATGTGACGAAACCCCATCCGGTGTCCGGGCGTGCCCCGACACCGATTCGTTGCTTGAACTCACTAACCAACTTGTCCTGGTGGCTACCGCCTGCCGCCGGTTTCAGATCTCGAAGCTCGTGAGCTCCGTGCTCTGGTCGTGCTGTGCATCTCTGCCAGAGATGCTCACCACACCGGCGACCACCGCGGCCTGAAGGCGCGCGGCGGGCAGCGATTCCGATTTGTTCTTACTTCCGGGCTCTCCACAGGTCAAGAAAAATCGCCGGTTTTCCGCAGCGATTCCACAATGTTTCAAAGTCCGCAGAAGCCGCGTCCGGCACGAACGGTGCAACCCGCGGCCCTTGCCACAGTTGCGCTGGCTCAGCGTTGTCCACGCATCCGGTTGACCATGCGCCCGAAAATCTCGCCAGCGCGGGTCGCCTCTGCCTCCGGTGTGCTCGCCGAGAGAGAAACCCGCAACGATTCCACAACAACTCCCGCGGCGAGTCCCATTGTGTCAAGTACATGACTTGGCCTCGCTGCGCCACTACTGCAAGCACTGCCGACACTGAGCGCAAGGCCTTCGAGGTCGCACGCGATCACAAGCGTTTCTGCGAGCAGACCCGGAACGCGGAGGGAAAGTGTGCCCGGGGCTCGGCCTCCCGGCTGTTGGGTTCCGTGAATCTGGAGGTCCTGGGCCGCTGCGCGGGCTGCCACAAGAAAAAGCGCCTCGCGCTGCTCCAGTCGGAGTGTCCGTTCCTCACGCTCGACACGCGCGATCCGGCATGCAACGCCGAGGCCGACGGCCGCCGCAATGTTCTCCGTACCTGCGCGCCTCATTCTCTCCTGCGCGCCGCCGAGAAGGAGCGGCGGAATCCTCGTCTCCGGCGCGATCCAGAGAGCGCCAATGCCCTGTGGGCCTCCGAGCTTGTGCCCTGAAATGGCCATCGTGAATCCGGGAAAGGCCGCACAACAAAGCTCGCCCTTGCCAGCCTCTTGCACGGCGTCCACGTGCAGGCGTGCACCCTGCGCGGCGCAGAGCGCGGCTGCTGAACGCCACGGCTGCCGCACACCGGTCTCGTTGTTGGTGGCCATCACCGCTGCGGCGCGACAGCCTTCCTTGAGCGCTACCTCCAGGTCCGCGAGACACACAACGCCATCGCGACCGGTAGCGAGTGTTCTCAGGCGCTGCTTGCGTCGCAGCGGCTCCAGCACGGACGGGTGCTCGATGCCCGAGGCTGCCGTGGGGCCCTCCCCACCCATGGCCATGTTGTTCGCCTCTGTGGCGCCGGAAGTGAACACGACGTCGCGCGGTTCCGCCGCAAACAGCGCCGCCACGTCTTCCCGGGCGTCTTCGAGAGCGCGCCGCGCCGCGCGCCCTTCCGCGTGCAACGAAGACGCGTTCGCCGCGGCGCTGAGCCACGGCTCCATCGCGGAACGCACACGCGGCTCCATGGGCGTGGTGGCGTTGTGGTCGCAATAGATGCGCATGGGCGTCGGTTTTCCGGAGGCGCGGTCAAGAGAACCCCGCGGCTGGCCGAAAACGATGGCGTGGTTGTACGCTGCGCGCGGCCCTTGCGGGAGTACCGCGGATTCCCCGGTACACCCGCTGAAACACATCCAAGATGTCCATCCTGAATCCACGCGAAAAGAGCCTTGTTTGCAAACTCGTCTACGACGGCCCGGGGCTGGGAGGCAAGACCACGTCGCTGCGGTCGATCCACACGCTGCTGGACCCGGCTCAGGCCACGCGACCCGTGCTGCTGAACACCGAGGACGCACGCACGCTTTTCTTCGACTTCGTGCCATTCGATCTCGGAGCGCCCTGCGGACACCGCGTGCGCATCCAGGGGTTCACAGCGCCTGGTCAGGTCCGCTACAACCTCACGCGACGCTGCCTCTTGATGGGCGCTGACGGCGCGGTGTTCGTTGCCGATGCGTCCCGCGACCGCCTGGAAGAGAATCGCGCCGCGCTTGTATCCCTGCGTACCAACCTGCGCGCGAACCACCTCGATCCGGCGCACTTTCCGCTCGTACTCCAGTACAACAAACGTGACGCGAGTGACGCACTCACGCGCGAGGAGTTGGAAGCGGCTCTCAATCCGGAGGGCCTCCCCTCGTTCACTTCGAGCGCGCTCCGGGGTGAAGGCGTCTTCGACGCATTCGCCGCCGTTGTGCAGCGCATGCTCAATGTCGCCGCAAAGAAGCACGCGCTGGTTGTGGACGAACCGCTCGGAGATGTGGCCGCGCGCTGGCTCTCCCGCCTCGCGGCGCCACGCAGCTGATCACGTCCGGCTCGCCAGCACCTCTTCGTACAGCGCCTCCCAACGCGGCGCGATGCGCTCCATCGCAAAGTGCTCCAGCACACGCGCGCGCGCGGCCACACGCATGCTTGTGTGCGCCTCCTCGCGCACGCTCTGCACCGCCGCCGCCAGTGCGGCCGCATCATGGACGCCAACAAGACAGCCGGTCGCTCCATCCTCCACCACTTCCGGGAGTCCCCCTGCGCGATAGCCGGCAACGGGCACCCCGCAGGCCATCGCTTCGAGAGCGGCAAGTCCGAAGCTTTCGCCCGCGGAGGGAAGCAAGAACCAGTCGAGCGCTGGAAGCACGCTCTCCACGGCTTCTTGCGCTCCCAGGAAAACCGCACGCGCCCCCAGCCCGCGGCGTTCGAGATCTTCCTCGGCGCGCTGACGGTCCGGGCCGTCGCCCACCATCAAGAGCCGTGCCGGTTGTTGCGCAGCAATGCGTGCGAAGACTTCCACCACGTCACCGACGCGCTTCACGGGCCTCATGTTCGAGGCGTGGCCCAACAACAACTCTCCCTCCCTTGCAAAGCGACGCCGGCTTGACAGCCCCTCGCGGGGCCTGAACCGCTCCGTGTCCGTACCGTTGGGAATGACGCGCGCATTCGTGGTGCATCCAAGGAGCCGGGTGGCCTCCTCTGCGAGCCACACCGAGACCGTTGTCACGGCATCGCTGGCGCCGAGGGCGAAACACACCGCTCGTCGGAACTCCGGGTGCGCGCCGAAGACGGTTACATCACTGCCGTGCAGGGTGGAGATGAGACGCACTCCAGCGCGGCCCGACATTGCGCGCGCCATCCAGATGGCCATGCTGTGCGGCACCGCGAAATGCGCGTGGAGGATTTCGAGTTCGTGCTCTTCCACGAGCGCTGCAAGACAAGCCGCCTCCGCCATGAGTTGCGGTGGCGTGCCCGTGGCGGGGTGCTCCGGTATTTGCGGCGCATGCACGTGCAGGCGTCCGCGCCCTGTGTAACGGAAAGGACGATCCCGGGCGATGAGATGCACGTCGTGCCCGCGCTCGGCCAGCGCAGCCGCAAGCTCCGTCGCCACCGTGCCCGAACCGCCAAGCCCTGGATGACACACGATCCCGATCCGGCGCGCGTTCATGTTGCTGCCTGTGTGGAGGGATAACGACCGGGATGCGCGAAGAGCGCCACCGGGTCGTCGATGCGGAGTGGCCCCCTGTGCAGGAAACCCTCCCCGAACTCCGCGCCAATGGCGTGTCCAAAGGTGCGCGCGCGAGCCTCCCACCAGGTGAAAAACTCCGGCCGCGCAATGTAGGTCGCGGGCTCGGTGCTCGCCGGGTCATGAAACTGGCTCTTGTAGGCAAGGCACGCTTCCTTCTTGCGCGCGAAGTGAGCGCTGATGTCCACCACGAAGTCCGGTTCGCGCACGTGGTGCATGAAGGCCGACAGCACTCCGCGCGGGCGGTGGGGCTTTCCCGTGCCGAGCTTCGCGACGCCGGCGAGAAACGCGGCCTCGCGCACGAGACGACCGGTCCATGCGTGGTCCGGGTGCAGATCCTCCTCGTCCGGCGCAATGACCAGCCGAGGGCGCCAGCGCCGGATGCTCTCGATCACCCGCAGGCGTGATGCCTCGTTCAGCAACACACCGCAGTCGGACAACTCGAGTTGCTCGCGCTCTCTCACGTCGAGAAGCGCCGCCGCCGCGGTCGCCTCGCGCGCGCGTGTGGCCGCGTCACCGCGTGTGCCCATTTCGCCGCGCGTGAGATCCACGATGACCACGCTCTGCCCGCGCGACCGGGCCGCGAGCAGTGTGCCACCCACGCTGAGCTCCACATCATCCGGGTGCGCACCGAAGGCCAGGATGTCAATGTCTTCTTTCATGGTGTTGAGGCGCTCCCCGGCCGGAAGATGACGGCCGGTCGCGAATCCAGCACATCGTAGCTCTCCAGCTCTTGCGCAGGCTCCTTGCCGATGGCCCACCAGCAGTGAGCTCGTTCCTGCGGACGGCCTCGCGGGCGAAGCCATGTGGCGAGCTCATGCACGCGCGCGCCATCGGCTGTCAGGCGCGGCCAGTCTCCGGGAGCGCTCGCGGCCAAGGCGGGCGCGATGCCTTGCGCCTTCATGAGCGCCTGCATCCGTGGCGTGACCCAAGTGATGGAGGGGCGCGGGATGAGCGCCGGCACGGGGAGCCCGAAGACTTGGAAGAGCGCCGGGAGTTGCGCGAAGTACGCATTCTCAGCGGGGCCATTCACATGTGCCACCACCGGAAGCAGCCATTGTTGCACCAGCGGGCGCAACAACACGCCCGGTGAAAGTGCTCCCGTGTGTTCAGCCGCATTTGCCGGAAGGGCTCGCCGCACGCCCTGCTGGTCCAGCATCCAGATCTGCGCGCCGCCCCGCGGATCGACCTGAGGTGTGAAGCCTGCGCTCGTCACACGCCGCACGCCTTCGTGCGCCGCGACCGCCACTTCGGCGTGAAGCGCGTGAGCCTCCGCGAGGAACGGGCGCGCGCTCAGCGACAGCTCTGTCGCGCTTGCGAAGAGCACGGGCATGCCGTGCGGTAGCGCGTGGTAGAGCGCGCGTGTTGACCAATGCGCAAGAGACTCTCCAGCGTGGGCGTGCAACGCGGGTTGATCTGCCACACCAAGCCGCGCGAGCCAGCCCGCGATGCGTTGCACGCACGCCGCGTCAAGCAACCGGGCCGCCAGCGGCGCGCCGTCATGATGCAGTGGCAGCCTTGCCTTCTCGAAGTCTCCGCCTGCTGGAACGAGGCCGCGATTCGCTTCACCGAGATCGTGATCCACATCGTGCACCCAGAAGACGGGAACCACTGGCCGGCCGCTGTGTTCCCGAAGCCTCTGCGCGAGCAGTGCGGCGCCGGCGCACTTGTGCAGCGCCAGCAAGGGTCCACCGAAAAGAGCAGGTTGCTGGCCGGCTGTCACCACCAACACGTCCGGACGCTGAAGCATCTCCACCAGCCCCGCTGCGTGTAGGTTGCCGAGCGCTGTGTTGAAGACGCGGAGATGCTCCAGCACTGCTGGCTCGGGACGCGCGAGTTGCTCTGCGGCCACTTCCATGATCCCGGCGAGATCCGGGGGGCGCGGCAGAAGCTCTGTGTGGCGCGACCGGGGTTGATGACGCAGCACCGCATCGATGCTCGTGGCCGCTCCGGGTGTGTGCTCGACACGCAACTCCATCAGACGCGCTCCGCCAGATGTACGTGCCGCAACGCGCGTGACGCGACATCAAGGTTGCCGTGGCACGAATGCCAGCGCAGCCCCGCTGCCTCCAGGAGAATGCGGGCCTCCTCCGCCGTGTACAGCCGCACGGATTCCTGCCAGCTGCGCGTCCCGGTGGCATCCCGCAGCTCCACGGTTTTCTCGACGCGCTCGCCCCGCAGTCGCCGCGTCTCCGTGATCTCGACATCCACCAGCATGCGGACGGTGCGCGGCTCAAGGTGTGCGCGCACGTACGCGGGCTCCGCGAGGTCCAGGGCCACGATGCCGGCAGGTGCAAGGACGCGTGCAACCTCGGCCAAGACCCGTGCATCTTCGGCGCTGTTCTCGAAGTAACCAAAGGTCGTGAAGAGCAGAGTCACGAGATCGAAGCTCTGCTCCGCGAACGGGAGGCAGCGCATGTCTGCGCGCACCACGGCGCTGCCGCGCGTCCGCGCAACCCGGAGCAGCGCAGCCGAAAGATCCACGCCCAAGCCGCGCACGTTGTGCGTCTTCCAGGCATCGAGGTGACGGCCGAAGCCGCAGCCCACATCCAACACGCGACCCGCTGAGCGTTCTGGCAGGCGCCGCACCAACTCCGCTATTTCGCGGTGAGCCTGAGCTTCGTCGCGGTGCGTGTACACGCGGAGATAATCCTCGCCGAAGGCGCGTTCGAACCAGGGCGCCTCCGCGACCACGTCACGTTCTCCGCTGCAAGGCCACGTCGAGCTCGCTGCGCATCTTCTCCGCCGCAGCGCCGATCATTCCGCGCCAGTCCGCGGGCGCCGCGCTGGACCCCCACGGGAACGTGACGGACCGGCTCGCCGTGACGATCGCGCCCAGGCCATCGGCATCGAAGCCGCCGACAACATCAGCAGCGCCGGCCCCCTGCGCGCCGTAGCCAGGCAGCAAGAGCACGCTGCCGGGAAGCTCCGCGCGCAAGGCCACGAGATGAGCCGGCCACGTTGCGCCAACCACCGCGCCCACCGGGCCATACGCCTCCCCGCTCCTCTCGTTCCAGCCGCGCACCAGGGCCGCCACATGCGCACTAATCGTCTTTCCGTCGCTGACGAGATCCTGCAACTCGGCGCTGCCCGGGTTGCTCGTCTTCACAAGCACAAAGATCCCACCGCCGTGTTGTGTTGCCGCCTTCACGAAGGGTTTGACACCGTCGCCGCCGAGGAACGCGTTGACCGTACAGGCATCAGCCAGCGGCGAGAACTCCGCGCCCCCAAGCCAGGCTTCCGCATAGGCCTCAGCGGTGGTTCCGATATCGCCACGTTTCACGTCCGCGATCACCAGCAGGTCGCGCGCGCGTGCAGCAGCAATGACGCGCTCGAGAGCCGCCACCCCGGGGCTGCGCAAACGTTCGAAGAAGGCTGCCTGCGGCTTGACCGCCACGGCGACATGTCGCACGGCATCGAGCACGCCAACACAGAACTCCTCGAAGGCCGCGGCCTGCGCCACAGCGTCGCCCCGTGCAGCTCCCCGGAGCGGTGCTGGAAGCGCCTCGAGGCGAGGGTCCAGTCCGACACACACCGCGGATTTCTTCGCACGCATGGCCTCGTGAAGTCGTGCTGCAAATGGTTTCATGCTCGTGGCTCCGCGCACAGGCGGAGAAAGTTCTTGGCGATCTCGTTCCCGTGTTCCGACAGGAACGACTCCGGATGGAACTGCACGCCGTACAACCGGCGCGCGGGCCAACTCAGCGCCATGATGGTCGACGGATCCCCAGCAACGGTTGCATCACAGGTCACGGAGTCTGGCAACGTGGATCGCTCCACGATGAGCGAATGGTAGCGCATGACCGTGCAGGGGCTCGGTACCCCGGTGAAGATGCCGTCTCCACAATGCTCGATCTCGGATGTCTTGCCGTGGCGCTGTTCCAAGGCGCGAACGACGGCGGCTCCGCACGCGCTGGCAATGATCTGCATTCCGAGGCAGACACCGAGAATCGGTATGGCTCCATTGCTCTGGCGCACCAGTTCCATGCCGATACCGCGTTCTCCTGGCGCGCCTGGGCCCGGCGAGAGAACAATGCCGACAGGCCGCATGCTTGCGACGTCGGCAAGGTTGGTGCGGTCGCAACGCTGTACCAGGACCTTGGCGCCTGCCGCCTCGAGAAGATGCGCGAGGTTGTGCGTGAACGAATCGTAATGATCGAGAAGGAGCAGCACGCTGGATCAGACCTTGGGCCAAGCCTCGAACAGTTTGAGCAGAATGCTGTCGAGAAGCCAGAGCCCGTCGTGAGTCAGTCGGAGATTCTCCGAGTCTTCGTGCAACAGACGCGCTCTCGTTAGATCGGTCAGTATCTCCTTGCATCGTCCTGCCGTGTTGAAGCCGGTGCGTTGATCGAGTTCTTGAAGGCTCACACCCTCTGCCGTCCTGAGGCCGCTGGTGAGACACTCCATCCAGTCTTCTCGCGGGCCGAGAATGTCTTCCTCTTCAACAGGTCTTGTGCCGGCCTCGATGGCCTCGATGTAACGCGTCGGTGAATTCACATTGCGGGTCCGCCGTTTCCCGATGCGTCCCCATGCCCCAGCACCCAGACCGTAATACTCAAGGTTGCGCCAGTAGTTCAGGTTGTGGACCGACTCTTGTCCTTCGCGGCTGAAATTGGATATCTCATAGAGATGGAACCCGGCCTTGTTCAGACGCTCACATGCGAGCGCGAACATACGCCGCACAGTTTCCTCAGGGCAAACACTCATTCTACCCTGGCGCAACGCCTCGAAGAATGGTGTTCCCTCCTCAAACTGGAGTGCGTAGGCGGAGAGGTGTTCCGGTTCGAGCTCGAGCAGTCTCTCCAGGTCCTGCAGCCAGTCCTCTTTACTCTGCCACGGCTGTCCGTAAATCAGGTCCAGGTTGATGCGCTGAATACCGGCTTTACGCAGCACGGCGACACTTTCACGAACATCTTCAACGCTGTGCACACGGCCCAGTTTCGAGAGGCGCTCAGGGTCCATGCTCTGAACCCCCATACTCACACGATCAACGCCAGCAGAGCACAACGCCTCAACGTGATCTCCCGTCAGAGTTCCCGGATTGGCTTCGACTGTCCACTCTCGCAAGTGTCCGCGTTCCACCATTGAACCAATGCCTTGCAGGAGTCTCCGGAATTCTGCTGGCTCCAGTTCCGTGGGTGTTCCTCCTCCGATGTAGATGCTGGAAACCGTATGCCCATGCTGTGTGAGCATGGTGTTCGTTTCACGCAACAAGGCACTGACATAACGCTCCTGTTCTGCTCGAGAGCGTCCAGCAGCCGAATTGAACGCGCAGTATTCACACTTCCTGACGCAGTAAGGAACATGCACATACAGGGCCGGGAAGAGCGTGGCTTCTCGGCTTGCGCTGGGTGTCGTGCGCGCGCTTGTCATGAGAGGATGGTTTTATATTGAAACCGCAGTCATCATAGACGTGAGTGAAAGTTCGTGGAGAAGCGAGATGGCGCGCGCAAAACAACGTTCAAAGAGCGGAAGAAGCAGTTGCGCGTGTTCCACGAAAGATGAGAGTGGAATGTTCAATAGTGGTGTCGGTCATCTGTCGCCGCACGAACAAAGCGAGGTGAAGGACGCTTGTCGGACGCGCTCTCCGGAAGAAGAAGGAATGTTCCAGTCGGAAGCCAGGCCTCATACCGGCAGGAAACGGACTGCAACAGAGCACCAAGGCTGGGACGCGACAGGTGTCTTCCGGCGTGCGCACAACCAAAACTTGCAATCGTTGTTGATAACTCAGTCGACCATCACGGCGCGCAGGCGTTCCAGAGTCAGCATCTCGATCTGGCGCACGCGTTCGCGCGTCAGTCCGACGAGATCACCGATCTCCTTGAGGGTTCTCGGGGCCTCTCCATCCAGGCCGAAGCGCAGGCGCAGGATGGTGGCTTCGCGTGGCTCCATGCCAGCGAGCAATTGTTCAACCTCTTCGCTTTCCGCGAGGGCGAGCAAGGCTTCGTCCGGTGTTGGCTGCGAGGTGTCGCGCACGAGATCAGCCGAGGAGTTGTCCGGCTCGATGGGAATGGGCTGAGCCATGCCCTGAGCGGCGGCCATGGCGCGCTCGATGCCGTTCACGTTGTCCACAGGAACCTCGAGCGCCGTGGCGAGCTCTTCTTCTGTGGGCTGACGCCCGAGCTTCTCGGTGAGGTCGCGCTGTGCGGTGCGCAGGCGGTTGATCAGTTCCATCATGTAGGAAGGGATGCGCACGGTTTTCACCGTGTTGGTGAGAGCGCGTCGGATGGACTGCTTGATCCACCAGGTGGCATAGGTCGAGAAGCGGCAGCCGGCGTTCGGGTCGAACTTCTCGACACCTTTGATCAACCCCATGTTGCCCTCTTCAATGAGGTCCATGAAGCTCATGCCGTGGTTCACGTAACGCTTGGCAATACTCACGACGAGCCGGAGATTGGAGCGGATCAGGAGGTCACGGGCCTCGAAATCTCCAGCCTGGACTTTGCGCGCAAGCCGAACCTCATCCGCCGGGCCGAGCAGGTCCACCGTGTTGATCTCACGGAGATAGATGTTGAGCGTTGCGTCGGCCATGGCGAGTGTGCCCTCATGCGTCACCCGCGTTGTGGAATGGGGCGGCGACGCACAGCCCGCAACACCGTCACCACCAGGATCCATAGATCCAAGGCCGGTGACCAGCGTCGCGCATAGGCGAGGTCGTGGCGCAGCCTCCGACTGATGGACGTGTCGCCCAGAAAGCCGTTGACCTGCGCGAGCCCCGTCATTCCGACGGGCACACGGTGACGCAGGGGGTACTTCGGCCAACGAGCGGAAAAGGCTTGAGCGAACGCGGGTCTTTCCGGCCGAGGGCCGACAAGAGACATCGAACCCAAGAGGACATTGCCGAGCTGAGGCAGTTCATCCAGCCAAAACCGGCGCAACAGCCTGCCGTGGCGCGTGATGCGAGGGTCGTCATCCTCTGGCCAGACCGGGATTCCACCTGGCTCGGCGTTCACCACCATGGTGCGGAGCTTGGGGACCATGAAGAGGCGCCCCCCCAGCCCCAGCCGGACTTGCGCATAGAAAACGGGGCCGCGTTGCAGCCCTTTGAGAACAAGCAAAAGCAGAGCGAAGCACGGCAGCAGAAGCGGCAGCGCGGCAAGCACGAGCAGTGTGTCGCACACGCGCTTGACGCAGCTGGCCATGCCCTCGGCGGGGCCTTCCGGGTGAAGCGGCAACTCCCCGCTCGTCACCTGAACAGAACTCGCGATATCGAGAGGGTCCGGCGGTTCGCCTGCTGGAAAAGGTCCGGGTTGCCAACGACAGCGTGGCCAGGGGGTGTTTTGCGCGGCAAGGCCGAGGCAGCGCTGGACCTCCCCGTGCTTGAAAGTTCCGCGACAGGCGTCGGGGGGCAGGAGCATCCAGACCCGAGAGAGCGCCCAAGGAAGGCAGGAAGCGAAAGCTAGTTGCAGGGGCGCTGTCCCCCACATGTCAGTGGCCCCGAGGGCGGCGCCCAGGCAAAGCTCGAAGCTCCAAGCAACCGCGGCGGCGCCCGAAACCCCGGCGATCCAGACAGACGGCCTCCGCCAGCGCAGCAGGAGGTCGTGGCGAAAGGCCACCCAGCCCACAAGCAGTGCAGGCAGTGCGCAGGTTCCGGCGCGTGCGGCTGGCAAGAGCGCAGCCAGAAGCAGCGCCGTCCCCAGCAGCACGATGCGCAGGAGCAAGGGAGCGCGCCCAGGAGGTGGAGCCGTGGTGTCCCGCAAGTGATCCCCGTGTCGAACGCCATGCTAGGGCGCGCGGAGCGGCGCGGCAATCAATGATCCCCGGCGCATGGCTATAGTGCCGCTCGAAGAGCGGCTTGGGGCCGCTTCCCGCGCCCCTGAACCGAGTGGAGATAGCGCCATGTGGATCGGAGTGATCAGCGACACGAGCGGCGAGCTGGACCCACGCGTCGCCGACTTGTTCGGCGGTGTGGACTATATTCTGCATTGTGGCGGCATCGGTGACCCGGCCATTCTGGATGTGCTCTCGCATATTGCTCCGGTGGCCGGTGTGCTGGCGGCCCATGACGACCCCGGGATCGTGCCGTTCGAGAAGACGCTATTCAGGAAATGGTTCGAAGTGGGCGTTTACACATCGCATGTCATTGGCGAACCCACCAATCTCTCTCGCCTCACTGCCAAGGATCTCGAGGAGTTGGCCCCGCAGGTTGTGCTATTCGGAAATCAGCGCAGCGCGTGTAATTCACGAATTGATGGGCGCCTGTTTTTTGCGCCCGGCCCGGCGGGTCCATTCGCGGGAGCGACCCAACGCAGTGTCGGTATTCTTGAAATCGAGGGACGCAACCATCGCGCGGAGTCGATTCCCCTCGACGGGCGTTGATCAAATACGCTGACGACGACCGCGCGTCGCGTCGATGCTCGCGAGCACCGCGCTCAGGGCCAGCGGGAAGAGGGCCTGCAGGGCGGCGTAACCGAGGAGCGCCGGGAGTGGAGGGCCGCGGAGTCCGTGGCCGACCGGCCCCAGCAGCGCGAGATCCGGCAGGAAGGCCAAGGAAGGCAGGGTTTGGTCCGCTTCCGCCCACGCGGAGGCCCCCAAAAAGAGGATCAGGAGCGCGAGTGCGCCCGGCAAGGGGCCGAGACGGCGGCCAAGGAAGACGGCCCAGGCTAGAACAACAAGGGTGGCCGCGAGGCTGTGTGTGAGCACGCGGACAAGAGTTTGACAACCAACAAAAACCGTAAGACATTGCAAAACAAGCAGTTGAATCGCTGCGAGGGCTATGAGGGCGAGCGCGGCGATGGCCCATCGACCCACAACGGCAGCAGAGCTCTCCAGGCCAGAGCCAATGGGTGAAGCTCGGGGCCCGCCACGCACGCTCAAAGTGGTGTGCAGGCCGAGCATCACCACCAAGAGGAGCTGACAGGACGCGGCCGCTTCGTGCAGGGCCGCGGTGCGATCGCCGAGAGGCAGTGGGAGGGCGACCAGTAGACCAAACAGACCGGCAGCAACGAGCGCGGCTATGCGCGTGATCGGTGAACGCAGTGCCTGGCGGGCCGCGCCCCTGGCGCAAGCTCCCCACGGGTTCTTGGCGCTGGGCTCAGCCACGTGTAGCCTTCGTCTCGTTCCACGTGGAACATGGAGCGGCCATGCGTTGGGTTGAGATCACAGGCTCAAGTGCTTTCCAGCGCGCGCGCGTGGCCGCAAATCTAGCGGTTTTGGCCGCACTGGGGAAGGTCGGTGGTGGCTTGGTGTGCGCAGATCAGCGCCTGGCCAGTGCGGCTGCGGCCCACGGGGTCGCGATCGGTGGGTCCGCTGATGGGCCTGGGGTTGGGTTTTCTGGTGAAGGAGCACTGCCGGGCGCCCCTGTTCTCCAGCTCCGACTGCTGGATACCCCCACGGACGACTTGTTCCACGTGGAACGTGCGTCCCATCCTCCCGTGCGGCTTGTGGTGGTGGGCTCGGACGTGGACGTCTTTGAGCGCGCTGTGCGGCGCCGACAGGTCGCGGGCCTGGAGCCTGTGCTGCCCTATCGCGCGCCGACCCTCGACGCTGAGCCGACACTTGTGGTGGTGGACGCGGATATGAGTCCGTCAGGTTTGGCTTTGGTGGAACTGTTGCAGGAGGTCATGAACGATGTTGGATAAGGGAAGTCGACTGGGGCGCGGGCTGGAAGGTCTCATTCCGGCAGCTCGTGAAGGCAAGCTCACCGCGGCGGTGGTGGCGGCCGCAGGCCTGCAGGTGCTGCGCATCCCCTTGAAGAAACTCCAGGCCAACCCATGGCAGCCGCGGAAGGACTTCAGCACACAGGCCCTGAACGAACTCGTGGAATCGCTAAGGGTTCATGGCCTGATGCAACCCATTGTGGTCCGGACGCACGCGAGCGGATATCAGCTCATCGCGGGCGAACGGCGCTGGCGTGCAGCCCAGGAACTAGGCTGGACGGAGATGGATGCTGTGGTGGCGGAAGCTGACGACCGCCGGATGATGGAGTGGGCGCTGCTGGAGAATCTCCAGCGCCAGGACCTTGGTCCCCTCGAGATCGCAGAAGGTCTGCAACGCTTCATGGCGGGCACGGGGCTCGGCCAGGAAGAGATGGCAAAGCGGCTGAGCATGAGTCGGCCAGCGGTTGCCAATCATCTCCGGCTTCTCGAGCTGCCCGCGAGTATTCGCAGCCGGATTGCGCAGGGCACCATCAGTATGGGCGCGGCGCGCGCCCTCCTGAGCATCAAGGACCGCAAGGTCCAAGAGGACGCAGCCCGACGTGTGGCCGAGGGCCTGCTGACGGTGCGTCAAGTTGAAGCCTTGACACAGGCGCGGGCGGCCAGCGTGACGCCTGTCGATCCCAACCTCAAGGCGGTGGGGGAGGAAATCCAGTCCCTTCTCGGCACACGCGTGCAGGTGCGAGGACGCCTGGACCGCGGACGCGTGGTGGTGAGCTACAGCTCGCGCCGCCAACTGGACGGGCTGTTGCGCAAACTCCGCGCTCTCGACGCCGAGCGCGCAGAGGATGCCTCAGGTGATGACGGCCTGCTCAAAATCTGAACGCGCGTTCACACAACGCGAGGTGGCACTTCCGGCGGCGCTTCACGGCCACCGGTGAAGCGCGCCGTCGCGCCCGGACGAGCCGGACATTCAGCGCAACCGCTCTCCCATCACGAGGGCGCAAAAGCGCGAACGGCGCGCCGGGGGAGGCGCGCCGTCATGGAGCGGACAAGCGCCGTCAGTTCTTGGCTTCGGGCTTCGCGGGAAGTTTGAAGGAGCGCAGCACGGGCACCGCGGGCTTCACCGCAGGAGAACCAGTAACCGTCACCGCAGTGATGGTCCACGGCTTCTCGAGCACGTGCACTGCACAGTGGTCCACATGACCCTGCGGATCCTTCTTCGCGAGCGCACCATCGAGTTGGGTCAGCACCTCATCCGAACCCTTCACCTCTGCGAAGACCGTGCGGTCGTCGTTGCGGGGGAGCTCCTTGGTGAGCAGCAGCATGTTCACAGGGCTGATGCCCACGAATGAAACACCATCGAAGGCCTTCTCCATGAGCAAGCGGCCGCGCTTGCACTTCAAGCGGTTGGCTTCCTTCGGCAGAGTGAAGCCGGCGTCTTCCGAGTTGCCGCCCCAGAGGTCCTGCCGATCCGGCGCAACGCGCGCGAGCACAGAGCCCATGAGGACACCCCGCCCCGCAGTGCTTTCGAGCGTCTCTCGCTCCTGCGCATAAACGAGCGAGCCGTTGAAGTGACCCTCGGTCGCCATCTTGATGAAGTTGTCGACGGCTTGCGGTGCTTCTGCGGAGAAGAACTGCAACTCCAGCGCGTGGCTCTTGCCATCCGGATCGGTGAGGGTCAGCGTGGCGCTGAGCCTTGCGTCCGGAGTCTCCGCTGCATCCGCCTTGTGCGATTCCAGCCAGGCGATTTGCGTGCGGCAATACTCGACCAGTTTTGCCGGAGCCGTGGGCACAGTCTGCCCCGGCTGCAACACCGGACGCCATGGAATCTTCGCGATGAGATTCTCGTTGAAGCGTCCCTGAAAGGCGCTGGCATCTTCCAGCGCACGCTTGAAGTGCTCGAGCTTCTTCGCGGGGTCTTCGCTGTTGTCGCCCGCCTCACGCTCGGCACGCGCGGTGTTCATCAGCACAAAGGCTTCCTGCGGCTTGCCCTGCACCGACGCAAGGACGTCGCGCAGCGCAGCGGCGCGTTCGGCGCCCTCGGGCTTCGTCACCGCAGAAGTGTAATTCTCGGCGAGTTTGTCAGAGGCCTCTCGGTCCGAGGAGCTGGTCAAGTTGCGCACGATGATGATGCCAGCCACGAGGGTGCCCGCGATGAGCAGCAGCGTGACGTAGCGCTTCGGGCGCGCCGCAAGATCGTCACCCAGAGCTGCGAGTCCGGCCTTCGGCTCGGCAGCCGCGTTCTTGTCAGTTGAAGTCTGTGCCATGTCGAATCCTTGGGTCCTTGTCAGCGATCGCTGGCGCCGCGGCGCTTGATGACGATCCGTGTGCCGTCCTTGACCGTCGTTATTTCGACCAGACAAGTGGAACGGTCCTTGGCAAATGTGAGAGAGCGGGTCCCGCTATCGTTCGCGTCGCCCTTCGAGGTCCAGCCGTACGGGCGGGCCCCCATGGTGTCTTTGTAGAACGTCGCCACTCGTTCCGCGTCGAGCAGTCCCCAATAGTGCTGATCGCAGAGCTTCACGCCGCCCTCTTCATAGGAGAACGACCTGTTCTCGCGGTCGACGAGCTCGAAGCGCTCGGGCACAGGAACATCGTCCATCTGTGCTCGTTGAAGCTCCCTCGAGCGCGTCTCATCGACAGACGGCTGCGCGGGGTTCAGGGTGCGCGGGTTTTCGAGCTGTTCGGTGCAGGCCACGAAAAGCAGGCCCGACGCGATCACAAGCAGAGCGTTCTTCACGGCAGTCCTCCTCCGGAGGAAAGCGATTATACGAAGGCACTCGCGCTCAAAAACGGGAGCCTATAATGCAGCGGGAAGTGCCCCTTTGCCGCACCTCGAAGAGCCGACACTCGTACTCAATCGCTCGTGGGTTGCCGTCAGCACCACGACCGTGCGCGAGGCCGTGTCGATGGTCTACCGCGGCGTTGCTCGCGTGATCCAGCCTGAGACCTACCAGGTCCATACCTTCGACTCATGGGCGGACCTCTCGGTGCGCGAGGGCGAGGATTGCGTCCGCACCGTGCGCCTCGCGTTCCGCGTTCCCGAGGTGATCCTGCTCACGCGCCACGCGCGCATGCCGCTGCGAGAAGTGCCATTTTCCCGCCGAAATCTCTATCGTCGCGATGGCTACCGTTGTCAGTACTGTGGCCTGCACGGACCGACGAGCGAGCTCAGCATCGATCATGTCGTCCCACGCAGCGTCGGTGGCGGCACGTGCTGGGAGAACTGCGTCCTGGCGTGCCTCGACTGCAACGTGCGCAAGGCCAACCGGACGCCGCTCGAAGCCGGAATGGAACTGCGCCGCCCGCCGGCGCGGCCGCCATGGTCCCCCTGCCTCATGGTTCATGTCGGTCGACGCCGCGCGAGCTGGGAGAAATTCGTCAGCGATCAGTACTGGAACGTGGCACTGGAAGCGGATTAACAAGGGGTTCGCGTCTGGGAGGCAGGCCTTCCGCCCGCCACCACGCGTCGACTGCCGGGAGGATGCGCGGCAGGCCCTCATCACAGGACGCGCGCAAAGCGCGCCCCAGCAACCACGCAGCCTCGCCTTCGAGGCCACCGAGGGGCGCGGCATGGCCATCCAGTCTCGCCAAAGTCGTGCTGTCGAGAAAACAGCGCCCGTGGCGGTCGAGAAACCGCCACCGAAGCTCGCAAGTGGCTACCAGCGAACATGTTGGAGCAACAAACAGCAGCGACTCCAGCCCCCCGGAGATCTCTGTTCCAAGATGCAGAATGTCCAATTCCAAGAGGTAGGGGGCATCCACTGCGGAGAGGGTTGTTTCAAGCGCCACACCCGCACGAACCAGATCAAGCGCCACGGCCGAAGCAACCTCGACAAGTGTCGGAACATCAAACTGTCGGTGTTGTAATTGATGCCGGCCCAATGCCTTGAACGTACCGTGCTCTGCGATCGGACGCATGTCTGCGCTGATGCGGACGTGGACCAAAGCGAGGGGCTCGCCAGGGACACGAATCTCTGTGGCCGCCACGGGCAAGCGCTGCGGCACGCTGGCGCAGGACCAGAACAGGGCGATGAAGACGAGCGAGAGAAGCCGGTTCACGGGTTCGGATCATCGCCACTGTGGGGCGCGGACGCAATCGAAGGAACGCCATCTGAGAAGAAGCGCCACATCTCGGGGCCTCCCGGCCTAAGATCACTCACCCAACGCATCGAAAGGCCATATGCTGTACCGCACACTCCTCTGCAGTCTCGCGACCCTGGCGACACTGACGGGCCTCGCCGCTCAGGGCTGGGTCTCCGACCACGTGGGCCCGGAGGCGCCAAGTCCCAAGCCTTTCTTCATTGACTGGGAGCAGCAGGCCGCGCTGGCGCGCCGCAGCGGCGCGTGGCAAGCAGCACGCGAGGACCTTCCGGGCTGGATGGCCGTCCTCGACGAACGCAGCCATGCACCCCGTTATGCCTTCGGCCCGGGCATCCTGATGACGCGCGCATTGCCATCAGCCGACGAGGTCTCCGTCGCCGCGCTCAGATTGCGGCCGCTGCTCGCGCGCCTCTATTCCATTCCGGAAAATCAAATACATCTCCGCCACGTGCAGGATGCCGGACGCATCTGGTTTGTGCACCTGGAGCAGCGTATTCTTGATTTTCCTGTTGACGGCGCCGTCATCAAACTGCGTTTCGACAAGACGGGTCATCTTGTCCTTGTTGGCGGGCTCGTCGTGCCCATGGCGGAGCGAGACGCCGCGCCGGAAATATCAGCCGGCAATGCACGCGAGCGATTTGCGGCATACCTCATGGATCAAGGCTGGCTCGGCGCTGCGCGCGACGTCCAGTGGCTCGAAACCTCCCACGTGGTGCGCGTGCTCGAAGGAAGCACGCATATCGAGGGGAGGGCGGCCTGGAAGCTCACCGCGCTGACGGAAACACCCCGCGCGGACTGGGTGGGCTACGTGGATAGCCGGACCGGCGAAGTCATTCAGTGCTGGAACGATGTCCGCAATTGCTCCCATGGCGGACCGGAGGAAGTGGCCGCTCTGCTCGCGACGGCCACCGTGAACGGCACTGTGCGCGGCATGAACCATGAAGGCTTGTTGCCGAGCCAGGCCCCAGCCATGCAGGCCTACCCGGAGGTCCGGCTTACCGTGAATGGCGCCCTGCTCACCACCAGCGCCACGGGCACCTGGAGCTACTCCGGCGGCGCCACCACGATTCCGGTCACCAGTTCTCTGGATGGCCCGTGGGTTGCAGGGACGGCCAGCACAGGCACCATTGCCAGTTTCAGCAACGCAGCCGTTCCGTCCGGCGTCTTTGATGTCACATTCGACGACACGAATTCCACCGTCGGTGAGCGGGACATGGTCTATTTCGCCAACAAGGCGCACCGGGTCCTGAAATTGCACGCACCCACGATCACGCAGATGGACTCACCAGTGGTGGCGAATGCGAATCTCACATCCGGAACATGCAACGCGTTCTACAGTTCCGGCGCGAATTCCATCAATTTCTATGCGGCGGGAGGCGCGTGCATCAATACAGCCACATCGGCCAGTGTTGTCGAGCATGAATATGGCCATGGCATTACCATCCGGACTTACGCAGCTTCAGGACAAGCCGTACCGGGCCATCTCGGCGAAGGCTATGGCGATTGCATTGGTGGCGCCTGTGAGGACACCGCCACGGTTGGCAACGGATTCAGCGGACCGGGAACCATGGTCCGCAACATGAACAACACGTGCCAATACCCGTCGAGCTGCGGCACCGAGATCCATGCGCGCGGACTGGTGATCGGTGGTTGCTATTGGCACACCCGCGTCCAATTCGCCAACGCCTTTGGTGCCGCGGGCAAGACCCAGATGGATCAGTACTTGTTCCGGCACTTCATCGGTGCACCCCAGTCGGAGACGGACGCCCTGACGGACATGCTGATTCTGGATGACAACGATGCCAATCTCGCGAATGGCACCCCCAATTTGTCGAAATTCCATCAAGGCTTCACGGTGCAGCATGCGGTGCCTTTCCCGTTGCCGCTCGTCAACATCACGCACGCCCCGCTGCACGACACGCTCGATCAATACCAGCCCTACGAAGTGCGGGCCACTGCGACGGCATTCAGCGGCTCGGGGGCGACGGGCGTGACGTTGTTCTGGAGGAACGGCGCGAGCGCGTCGTTCACCAGCGTGGCCATGCAGGCGCTCGCCGGCAACGAATGGCGGGCCGCGATTCCTGTGCAACCCGCGGGCTCGGTGGTCCAGTATTACCTGCAGGCCAGCGCGGCGGGCGGCCTGACCGGGCTCTCGCCCAGCGGGGGAGCGGCAGCACCCCACCTCTTCAGAACTTCACGCCTTGGCGCCTTCTGGTCGGACGGCTTCGAGACGCCCAGTGGCTGGGTGCACATGCTCGTAGCGGGGCAGGATGACTGGCACAACAATGTGCATGGCAACCCGGGCCATGCCTACGACCCGGACACGGCCTACCAAGGCACACTCACATGGGGCAACGACCTCGTGCCTGCCGCCAACTGGAATGGCGATTACGCCGCGAACACAAACAACAACATCACGTCGCCGACGATCAACTGCACCGGCCGCACCGGAGTCAACCTGGTTTACCGACGCTGGCTGACCATCGAAGACGCGGTTTACGACCACGCGCGCATCCTTGTCAGCAACAACAATGGCACGAGCTGGACCGTTGTCTGGCAGAACGCGACCGGCAACGGTTCGCAGGACCACATCGACACCAACTGGATCGAGCACACCATTCCTCTCAGCAGCTTCGCGGACAATCAGGCACAGGTGAAGCTTCGTTTCGAGCTCACGTCGGATGCCGGTCTGCAGTACGGCGGCTGGAACATCGATGACTTGAAGATGACGGCGGCCACAACCGGCACCATGCTCGGAAGCTCAGGCTCTTCGTCCGTCGGGCAGACCTGGAACTTGTTGGTGAATGGTCTGGCGGGCGATCAGGTGGTGTTGGCAGCGGGAACCGCGTTGCAGGGCATGTACTACCCGGGGATCGGGAGCCTGAGCCTGAACCTCTATGCACCATCCACGGCGATCATGGCGACGGTGGTGGTTCCGGCGGGCGGTCAGGTGCAGATTCCCTTCGCGATTCCTGCACTCGTCGGGTTCTCTGCCCACTTCCAGGGCCTGCTGTTCCCGGCAGGTGCAGCAACGAACTTCCTCATCAGCAACGTCGTATCGGTCACCATCACACCCTGACCGGTTGCGCGTGCCGGACGCGCATACAATCCGGCCATGGAGATCTGTGCGGCGCATCGCGCGCCCTGGTGGGAGCGCGCCATACCCGTGTGCTTGGCGCTCGGCGTCTGGGCGTGGGTTGTCGGGTTGCCGTTCCAGCTCGACGACCACACATTCCTGCGCTGCGGGTACGTGTTCATTCACGGCGGTGACAGCGCTACGGCCGAGACGGCCTTTGGCGGCGGCGACTATTTGTTCCGACCCGTGCTGGTTCTGTGGTTGTGCGGATGGTCGTTTCTCGATGGCATTCCGTTGCATCCGGGCGTGCACCATGCAGCCTCGTTGTCTTTGCATCTTCTGACCGTCTGGCTCCTGCATGTGTTGCTGCTCAACTGGACGGGACGTCGCGCCGCGCTGCTCGGCGCGTTGGTGTTCGCAACACTCCCGGCAGGGGGCGAGGCCATCGCCTGGATCGCGGCCAGCGGAGATCTGATGGTCACAGCCGTCGGGCTTGGAGCGGCATGTCTTCTGGTGCGGCCGGATGCCGGCTGGAAACAGTGGTTGGGCGCCGGGTTTCTCGGCGCCATCGGGCTGCTTTCCAAGGAGACCATGCTCTCCGTATTGCCGGTTCTTCTGCTGCTGACGGCGCTGCACCGGACACCCGCGGCGTTGCGCAACAGGCTGAGCGCCGCGGGGTTGTTCTTGGCGCCGATCATCGCTGCCTGGCTTTTTCGGGGCTGGGTGATGGGCAGCCTGTCCTTCCACTACGCGGGAGGTCGAAGCCTCAGCCTCGATGCGGAGCAGCTTGCGAGCTTTGCGGAAAAGCTCCCGGATCTCCTGCGCGTGTTGCTGGCGCCCTTCACGCCCAGCTTCGAGCAGAATCATCCACCCGCGTTGCCCTGGCCACGCGTCGTCTCGCTCTGTCTGCTGGCGATTCCCGCGCTCGTCGGCGCCTGCAGCGGCCGCCGCGGCCTCGCGGCCCTCGCAGCCTTCGCGTTGCTGCTTCCGGCGCCACTCTTCGCGGCGCCGCCTCAGGCTGGCGAGGTGTTCCTGCGCTCGCTCTACCTTCCGGGTGTGGCGCTGGCACTGCTGTGGGCCTTCGCGCTGGACGTGGGCCTGCGCAGAGGGGGCATGACAACGATCCTTGCTTTTGCGTTCCTTGTGGGCGCACTCGTCGTCAATGGGGAGGGCCTGCTGCGCATGCGCGCCTTGTGGCTGGATGTCGGTGGCGAAATCAACGCGGAGCTGCAGATGATCAAGGCGGCGCGCGGCATGGACCAGTCCGGCGCCGTCGTTGTGCTCGGGTCGCGTGATGGCCGGGATGGCGTTCCCATGCTCGGGAACCTCGTGCAATACGCCTTCATTCCGCCTTTCAGGGAGAAGGATGCGGGCGTGATCGCGCTCACGGACCGGCGCGCACTGCTGGGCGAGGAGGTCTTGATCCACGCGAGCGCGGCCGCGCCGCTCACCATTCTGGAGTTCAATCAGCAGAGCGCGCTCATGCGCAGGTTGGATCTGCCCGCGGGGTCCGAACTCGGAACAGCTACTGGACCGGATGCGGAAGGTTGGTGGCGGCTTGATGACGAACTGGCACCGCGGGCCGCTCCGGAACTCGGGCTCGCGTTCACAGCAGGACCGGCCGCGAGCGTCGCCATTGAAATGGACTTCGGCGGGCGTGCTCTGCGACGGGAATTGTCGTTGCCGCAATCGCTCACACCGCGCACGGCGCACTTGTTGCTCGATCAGGATGAGGAATGGATGCTGGCCCCCAAGGCGCCTCGCATCCGTGTGACGGGAGCGGCACTGTCAGCTCCGTTGCGCGCGGGACGCGTGGCACGCACCCTCACCATCCGGCAGCCGGCGGAGAACGCGGACCTCTCGGACGGATTGACGGAACTACAGCTCGTCGGTCTGCCCGAAGCGGCGCAGTCCATCGCCGTCGAGTGCCATCTCAGTGCAGGGAAGGGCCAGTGGCTGACGGCCTTTCAGTTGGCCGCCGAAGCACCACAGCGTGTGCAAGGCTCGGCATTCCGGACGTGGCGCTACGGCTCCGGGGACCGCGTGGAAGCCGCGCTCGACCCGCTCTTGCGGCCCGACAACATCACGGCGCTGGCGAGGAAACATCTGTTGCCACTGGGGCTCAGCGCGATCGTGCTGCGTGTACGGGCCGAAGCCCGGAGCGCCGACGGATCCGTGCTGGCGCGCTCCGACTGGCGCCACGTCAAACTCGCGTACTGAAGCCGCGGTCGCGGGCGTGCTAGAAACCAGCGAGGAAACTCCATGCGCTTCCAGACCCGAGCTATTCACGTGGGACAGGAACCCGAGAGCAAGACGGGTGCTGTGGTCGTCCCGATTTTCCAGACCTCCACGTACGCGCAAGCGGCGCCCGGTGTCCACAAGGGTCACGAGTATTCGCGCACGAGCAATCCCACACGGGACGCTCTGCAAGAGTGCCTCGCCTCTCTGGAAAGCGCGCGGCATGGCCTCGCCTTCGCTTCCGGCATGGCAGCGTCCAGCACGCTCCTGCTCGCGCTCAGCTCTGGTGATCATGTGGTCAGCAGCGATGACGTCTATGGCGGCACTTTTCGCGTGTTCGACAAGGTCATGCGGCGACACGGGCTTGAGTTCACCCAGGTGGACACATCGAGCATCGACGCCGTGCGCGCGGCGCTGCGCCCCGCAACGAAGCTCGTGTGGGTGGAGTCGCCCACCAATCCGCTGCTCGGCATCACGGACATTGCAGCCGTGGCGACACTCTGTCGCGAGCGCGGCATCACGTTGGTCGTCGACAATACATTCATGAGCCCGGCACTGCAGCGTCCTCTTGAACTGGGCGCGGATCTCGTGCTGCATTCCACTACGAAATACATCGGCGGCCACAGTGACGTGGTGGGCGGATTCATCGGCACCAACTCGGCCGAGTGGCACGAACGTCTCAAGTTCCTGCAGAACGCGGCCGGCGGCGTGCCCGGTCCGTTCGATGCGTGGCTCACGCTGCGCGGCCTCAAGACCCTCGCGCTGCGCATGGAGACACATTGCCGCAGTGCGTTGCAGATCGCGGAGTGGCTGAGCACCCACGAGCGCGTGGAGAACGTGCTCTATCCAGGTCTCGCGACACATCCGGGCCATGCGGTGCATGCGCGGCAGGCATCCGGTGGTGGCGGTGTCATCAGCTTCCGCGTGAAGGGCGGGCTCGATGCTGCGCGCAGGGTCTGCTCAGCGACGAAGCTCTTCTTCCTCGCGGAGTCCCTGGGCGGCGTCGAGAGCCTGATCGAACATCCGGCCATCATGACGCACGCTTCCGTTCCGGTGGAACAACGCACCGCGCGCGGGATTGGCGACAATCTCATCCGCATCTCCGTGGGCATTGAGCACCTTGAGGATCTGCGCGCCGATCTTGCCCAGGCACTGGCGCACGCCTGAGAGGCGCCCGCGCATTGATCGCGCGCAAGCAATCGCAAAATCCGGTTCAGATTCGTCACGACAGCACACAACTGCCGTCGGTCAAGCGTTGAAAGGCCGGGGCTTGAGCCGAAGAGAGCCGCGTCTGCTCTTCCGGGACGCACTGCCCGCGCGAGGCCCCGTGTGGTGAAGAACAGACCAGCGCACGCACACAGATGGATGTGCCTACCGCCTGGATGCACCGACACCTGATTGAGGAGGATGGGGTCTACGCGGACTATTTGCGCTTCTGCAGCGGCCGTACTCATCCCCCCCAGGAGTCGGAAACATCAGGAGCGGTCTGAGCCGCTGCCGGCGAGGCAGGGCTCAGCTGAGCGCGATGCTGCATCTGCTTCGGCATGATGCGCGGCGGCGCTCCGCGGCTTCGTCGTGGGTAGGTAGCCGCTGCTGCTGGCCAATGATTCACGCAACTGGAAGCGGCCAACACTGAGAGTGAGCTCGCGCGCCTCGGTGCGCATGGCCTGCGTGGCCGCACTCGATTCTTCCACGAGCGCCGCATTCTGCTGCGTGACGGTGTCCATCTCGCGCATGGCACTGGCGAGCTTCGCGATACCCACGTTTTGCTCGCCGGTTGATGCGGCGATGGAGTCCATGAGCGTGGTCACCTTGCGAATGGACGCCACCACGTCCTGCATGGTAGAGCCCGCGATCTGGACCTGGCCGGAGCCAGCGCGAACGAGTGTCGCGGATTCCTCGATGAGCTTCTTGATCTCGCGCGCCGCTTCCGCGGAGCGTTGGGCCAGTGAGCGAACCTCGCTCGAAACAACCGCGAAGCCACGCCCCTGTTCATCCGCTCGCGCGGCTTCCACGGCAGCGTTCAGCGCGAGGATGTTGGTTTGGAAGGCGATGCCCTCAATGACCGAGATGATCTCCTCGATGCGCCTCGAACTCGTTGCAATGGCAGTCATGGTCTCGATGACATGACCGACGGCTTCTTCCCCGCCGTGGGCCACATTGGCCGCTGCGACGGAGAGCCCGCGCGCTTCTTCGGTGCGCGCGGCATTCTCGCGTACGGTTCCCGCCAGAAATTCCATGCGTGCCGTCGCACCCTCCAAGGCCGTGGATTGATTGCTCGTGCGTTGGGCCAGGTCCTCTGTGCCGTCTGCGACCTGGGCGGCGGATTGGGCCATGCTGGCGGTGCCGCTGCGCACGCGCAGCACGATTTCACCGAGACTCGTGGTCATGTCCGCAAGGGAGCGGAGCAATTGGCCGGTTTCATCGCGGGCCTCGCTCTTGATGTCCTGGTCCAGGCGTCCGCGCGCGACAGCCCCGGCAATATCCACAGCGCTCTTCAACGGCCGTGTGATGGAACGCGTGATCGAGGTTGACCAGGCCAGCAGGACGAGCCATGCCAGCGCCGCGGTGATGAGGAGTACGAGTTTTGTCGTCTCTGTGGACGCGGCTGCCTGCACGTCCGATGAGTCGGCTTCGATGGCGTCGCCGAGTTCCTCCATTTCGCTTTCGAGCTTCTTGAAGGAAACGAGAAAGTCCTGCAATGCGGCATCGGCTGCCTTCGTGTCGCGGGCGGCAAGATCCAGCATTTCACCAGCCCGATTGGTGTAATCCGCCATGGCGGGACGCACGCATCCCAGCGCCTTGCGCACGCCTTCACTGAGCCCGAGGCCCTCAAGCTCGGTGATGCTCTCGTTGAAACTGCCGCTGTGTTCCTCGTAATCCGTGCGTGCGGACGCGGCTGCCGCTGTGTCGTTCTTGATGGCTGCGAGGAGTGCGCCCATCACGTCGCCGCGGAGCGCGTCGTGCATCATGTCCGCCTGCATCTGGTCGCGGATCGCGGTCTGATTGATCTGGATCTCATCTTTGGCGCTGCCGAGTTTGGCGGCTGACCAGTAACCGACGCCTCCCACAATGGTGATGAAGAGAAGTGAGCCGAGGGTGAGGAGGAGGAGCCGACGTTGAATCGTGAGTTGCATGGCGGGGATTCCTTGCGGTGTGTATGTTTTCAGAAGCTGATGGTGAGCCCGGCGCAGAGGATGCACTCCAGACCTTCGCCGGAGTTGAATTCGCGGGCGGCAGGTCCGAGCCAAAGGGCGTGGGCTCCAAGGGACATGTTCACGCAGCAGAACGACGGATCTGCGAGCAGTGGAATATCGAGCATGGCGCCGATGGAGGCCCAGCCGAAGACATCGTTCCTCCCGCTCGGGCTCTCGTAGTAGTTCGCGAGACTGAGGCCGACACTTGTGGGGAAGGAAAGCGTGCAGTCCTGCAGAAACCCGTCCGCAAAGGTATAGGAGGGGGCAACCCCCAACTCGCAATAGAGACCGTTGCGGCCGCCATCTCCCGCGGCGGGCCCCATCTCCATGCCGAAGAGTATTTGCGGCTGAAGGGACCACGTGCCCGTGTTCTCGGTGTCATCAAAGGCAATGGCGAGGTCAATCTCGTTGGTGGTGCTTCCACCGCCGGGAGTGGTCGTGGCCGAAAGCCAGCTGAGGTCTGCAGTCCAGCGGTCGAGGCTGACCCGAAACCCGGCGCTCCAATCGTGTTCGTAGAGCCGGGTCAGGAAGACTTGGTCAGCGGTGTTGCCCACCTGCATGCGGTGGAGCGAGTTCCACAGCCCCGCCGTGATGGCGAGAGAGAAATCGTCCTCCTCAAGCAGCGTGAAGTCGGCCTCGAGGAAGGGCTGAAGAATGGCCGCGCGATCCTCCTGAAAGATGCCGCGCCCGAAGTAGGCGTTGGTCACATCCACGCCGAGGGTGATGTGGAAGGGTGAAGCCTCGTCTTGTGCCTCCTCCGACTCTGGCGCTGCCTCCGGCGGAGGTGAGGCCGGCGGCGATGGTGCCTGGCCGAGAAGGGATTGGCACCCCATCACCAACAGCGCGCACGCAGATGTCTTGAGATTGATTCTCATCAACGCGGCCTATCGGGCCAGAGCCTCGCTGCGCTTCGACCAGGACCGAAAAACCCGCGACCTCGTTGCCCCAAAAGCACACGCACACCGCCGCGAGGTGAGACGCGTTGCGAGAGAGCATCAGGCGCTGTTGGCGATCTTGCTGGAATCGCGCGGGTAACACGGGCTTTCAAGTGTTGGAGGCACATATGGTTGTGCCTGCAGCGTGCATTTCAGCCATTGACAGGAGGGGGGCCATTCTCCTAAACTCTCCATGCCCCGTTCGTGGAGTCCGTGCGCCGAGGAGCGAGTCAGTTCAACCAAGCTGTCGTTTCTTGTTGGGTGGTGTGGGAGGTGTCGAGGGACTCTGAGAGGCGGGGAGCGAGCGCACTCATGCCCACCAGCGAACTCATGCACAGTGAAGGGATCATCCGGCGCCTCAAAAAGGGGTCCCCCATCGTCTTGCAGAAGGAGACGATCCGCCTGCCACGCTTCACGGAGATCAAGGAAATCCACCCCAAAGAGGTCGGCGGCAGCGGCAAGGAGCTTCTCGTGCTGGCGCGTAGTCGAACGGCTACTTGGGCGCTTTTCCCGTGCCCGAAAAAGAGCGGGTTCGGGCTCACGGACGCCAAGAGTGTGATGAGAATCCTCGAAACGCTGCAGGAAGAAAATCCTGCGAAGCCTGTGAAGGGCTACGTGCTCGTGGAGGGCCCCGTGGAATCCAAGGCCGCGGAGCTCCTCGAAGGCAAGGGACACCTCGCCAGCACCGTGGCGGAGTGAGCAGCGCGCGGCCGAGCCGCAGCTTCACCCAGATCGCAGGAGGCCCGCCAACCTCTACTTTGCGCCGCCGTATCGAGCAGCAATGCGCTGGTAGGCATCTCTGAAGGGCAGCCCCTCCTGCACGACCAGCTTGCAGGCCTCCTCCGTAGCGAAGAGTGACGGATCCATGGCGACGCGACAGCGCTCGGCATCGAAACGCACACCCGCCAGCGCATGCGTGAGGATGGCGGTGCAACCGCGAGCCACATCCGCCATGCGAAAGAGCGGCGCCTTGATGAGTTGAAGATCGCGGTGGTAACCGCTCGTGAGTTTGGCGGGCACGTTCAACACGGCGAAGAGATCCGCAGAGGCCTGCGCCGAACGCGCCCGGAGAAGCTCGAACACATCGGGATTGCGCTTCTGCGGCATGATGGACGAGCCGGTGGTGAACTCATGCGGCAGGCGCACGAACGCGAACTCGCTGGTGGCGTAGAGGCAGAGATCCGCGGCCATGCGCCCGATGTCCTGCAACAGCAACGAGGCCTCGAATGCAAAGGCCGCTTCGCTCTTGCCGCGCGAGAGCTGGCAGGCAGTGACCGGTTCCTGCGGAGCATCGAATCCGAGCTCGCGACTGGTGGCGCTGCGATCCAGGGGCAGGAAGGGAACACCGTAGCCGGCGGCAGACCCGAGAGGGTTCAGCGCAACACGGGCCATGAGGCGACGAACGCTCGCCGCGTCATCCCGGAACTCGGCAGCGAAACCACCGGCCCAGAGTCCGACCGTGGAGGGCATGGCCCGTTGCATGTGCGTGTAGCCAGGCAACGGGAGAGCACCGTCGCGCGCGGCGAGGGCCTCGGCGGCTTGCGCAAGACAGTCCGCCATCTCCGCAAGCGCCGCGATCTCCGCGCGCAACCAGAGACGCATGGCGGTCAGCACCTGATCGTTCCTGCTGCGTCCGAGATGCACACGCTTGCCAGCCTCGCCGAGCTGTGCCACGAGGCGTGCCTCGAGGGCGGTGTGGGCGTCCTCTTCTTCGGGCTGAATGGACCACTCACCGCGAGCGTGTGCGGCGCCGATGTCCGTGAGCGCGCTGGTGATGGCGATTGCATCGGCAGCGCTGATGAGTTTCTGCGCAGCCAGCATGCGTGCATGGGCGATGGACGCCGCGACATCATGGACCACGAGACGCTGATCGAGAATCCAGTCCTCGCCTACGGTGAATTCGAGAATGGCCGCATCCACGGCACACCCCTTGTCCCAGAGTCTTGTCATGTGCGCACCTCGGCCGCGAAGACCTGCAACAGCGCTCGGTAGAAGCGGGCGCCCTCGAGTAGTTCGGATTCCTCCACGAACTCGTCCGCGGTGTGGGAGCGAGCGCTCTCGCCCGGACCGCACTTGATCACGGCGGCGTCGCGGAAGAAAACCATGTCGGACATGGTGCGAGATCCATAAAGGCGTGCCTCTGGTCGGGCGCGCTGCGCAGCACGCACGATGGCGGCATCTGCATCGCACTCGCACGGGAGCAGGCGCTCGGAATGAACACGCACGTTGCCTTGCACGCGCTCTTGCACGCGGCGCACGAGCTCGGCAGGGGTGCAAGCCGGCGTGGTGCGGAGATCGAGCCAGGCTTGAGCATGCCCCGGCACCATGTTGCGGCGCTGTCCGGCGGAGGCCATGGTGGGTTCGAGAGTGGTGCGGCCTAGAAGCGGATGTTCGTTTCCGAGATCCACCGCTTCGATGGCCACAAGATCATGAGCGAGAGAGCGCAGCGCGTTGCGCGCGCCGAGCGCGGTCGCATTCGCGGAGTGGCAGGCGTCGCCCTCGGTCGTGAGCTCGAGAATCAGCATTCCCTTCTGCGCCACTGCGATGTCGAGGCCTGTCGGCTCACCCACCACGATGCCCGCGGGTATCCAGCCGCGTTCCTTCAGCGCGGGCCAAGCAAACTCCGTACCCTTGCCCCCGGTTTCCTCTTCGGGCACCAGAAGCAACCCGCACTCCACCGGCCCACCGTGCGCGAGCACGTCGAGAAACGCTGCGACCATCGTGGCCACGGAGGCCTTGGCGTCATTGCTGCCGAGGCCGTAGAGCCGTGTGCCTTCGCGCGAGAGCGTGTGCGGCGGTCGCGTCCAGCCGGGAGCTGGTGGCACCGTATCGAGATGGCTGGTGAGAAGCACTCGCGGGCCGTTGCCCGCGGTCGCAAACACATTGACGCCGAAGCGCTCGACCCGCGCGCCACGCTCCGTGAGGAATCCCGCCACGCGATCCGCGAGCGGGGCCTCTTCGTGCGAGAGCGACGGCGTCTCCACGAGGAGGCGGTGCAAGTCGAGGAGTTCGGCGTCCGAGAAGTTCATGCGGTGGGTCCGGCGCTCGCGAGCAAAGTCTGGATGCGCGACGGAGGTTGCATTTCTTCAGGAAGCAGCGCGCTGGTCTCGAGCACCACGAGCGTGCCGCAGCCTTCATTGGTGAACACTTCCGTGAGCAGCCCATCCTCGACGCGGAAGCTCACCACATGCACGCGCGGCACGCCTCCATAGAGCGCATCCTTGATGGCGGCCGTCTTCGGCAGCATGCCACCGGAGAGAGAGCCCTGTTCCTGCAACGTGTTCAGACCCTTGATGTCGGTGTAGGAAATGAGGCTCGTGGCATCCTTTGCATTGCGGAGGATGCCGGGCACGCCGGTGACAAGCAGGAGTTTCTCCGCGTGCAGTTCCACCGCGAGGCGCGAAGCAATCACGTCCGCGTTGAGATTGAGCAACTGACCCTCGTCATCTGCGGAGATGGGGCTCACCACGGGCAGCATGTCATCCGTGAGGAGCTTCTGGATGAACGGAGCATTGATGGACACGATGTCGCCCACCATGCCCCAGTCCGTGGTGCTGCCATCAGCCTCGCGCTTCGGCGGACGCTTGCGAGCGCGCACGAGCCCGCAATCCACCCCGCTGACACCGATGGCAGGAACCTTCAGCGCGCGGGCCGCGGCGAGCACGGCGGTGTTGATCGAACCGGAGAGCGTCATGGCCATGAGCTCGAGCATGGCTTCGCTGGTGACGCGCCGACCCTGCACGAAGCGCGATTCCACGCCGAGCTTGTCCGCGAGTTCGGTGGCCTGTGCGCCGCCGCCGTGTACGAGCACGATGCGGATGCCGAGCTGGTGCAGGATGCCGAGCTGCTCCACCAGCGCGCGCGTGCTTGCGGGCGAGGCGAACACTTCTCCGCTTGCCTTCACTACGAAGGTCTTGCCCTTGTAGAGGCGGAGGTACGGGATGGCGCGCCGGAGCGCGGCGATGGCGACAGTGGGGGAATGATCAGATCCCATGGTTCAGCGGACTCCAAGGAGCGACAACAGCACGGCCTTCTGCGCATGCAGGCGATTGCCTGCCTGGCGAATGACCCGGCTGCGCGGGCCATCCAGCACTTCATCCTTCACCTTCACATTGCGACGCACGGGGAGGCAGTGCATGAACACCGCATCCTTCTGTGCCGGACGGAACCAATCTTCAGCGACGCACCACTCGCGGAGCGGTGCGCGGAGAAGGGCTTCTTTTTCCGAATCGCCGTAGCAGGCCGGAGCCTGCCAGGACTTGGCGTAGAGCACATGCGCTCCGTCCAGTCCTTCATGACGATCGGAAGTCTCGCGCACGCTGCCGCCGGAACGCGCGGCCTCGCTGTGCGCGAGGGCCATGACTTCGCGGGGCAAGGCGTAGCCCTCGGGGCGCAGCACGGTGACATCCATGCCACGTCGTGCGGCCATGCTGAGGGCCGCGGTGGGCACCGCGAGAGGCAGCGCCTTCGGGTGCCACGCCCATGAAAGGGTGAAGCGTCCGCCGCGTGCGGGAATCTCGAGGTCGTCGAGAGTCTTCCAGTCCGCCAGCGCCTGACACGGATGGTCGATAGCCGACTCCATGTTGATGAGCGGCTTCGTGGCATGGCGCGCGAAAGCGCCAAGCACCGGCTCCGTGAGATCGAGGGCGAGGTCCTTGCCGCCGGCGAAGCAGCGCACTCCGAGGAGGTCCGCGTATTGACAGAGCACGGGCACGGCTTCACGCACGTGTTCCGCGGTCGCACCGTCCATCACCACGCCATCCTGCATTTCGAGGGCCCAGGTGCCCTGACCGGGTGTGATGACGAAGGAAGACCCGCCGAGCTGGGCCATGCCGGCCTGGAAGCTCGAGAGAGTGCGCAACGACGGATTCAGGAACACGAGCCCGAGTACGCGGCCCTTCAGTGCATCGCTCACGGGCGTCTTCTCGATGGCGCGGGCGCGCGCGAGGAGATCGCGCAGCGTTGTGTCATCGAGCTCCGGAAGATGCAGGAAGTTCTTCACGCTCGGATCTCCGCGAGAGCGGCGGCGAGTTTTCGCACGTGTGCTTCTTCGATGATGAGCGGCGGCATCACCCGAAGGATGTTCGGATCACCGCTGCCTCCGACAAAGATGCCGCGCTCAAGCAGCTCCGGAATCACGTCCTTCGTGGGTCGCGAGAGCACGAGGCCGGTGAGCAGCCCGCGGCCCTGGATGCGCACAACCGGACCGGTCTTGCACGTCGCACGGATGAGCTCGCCCATCGCACGCACATGGTCAAGGAATCCCGGCGCAGCGAGAGTCTTCGCCACCACACTGATGAGAGCGCAGGCCATGGGGCCGCCACCGAACGTCGTGCCGAGGTCGCCGGGTTTCAGGACACCTGCGATGCGCTGCGGCATCAGGAGCGCTCCAGCGGGGAAGCCACCTGCGAGGCCCTTGGCCGCCGTGATGAGATCCGGCACGACCCCCGCCGCTTCAATGGCGAAGTTGAAACCGGTGCGCCCGAGCCCGCATTGAACCTCATCCGCGATGAGGAGCGCGCCTCGTGCCGCGGTGAGCTCGCGCACGGCGCGCAGGAATGAAAGGTCGAGGTCCTTCGCGCCGCTCTGGCCCTGCACGGGCTCGAGAATCACGGCCGCAACAGAATCATCCAGCGCAGCAGCCATGGCCGCAGAGTCGCTCGCAGAAACGCGCGTGACATCGAAGGGCGTGCGCGGAAACCCGTACCACGGCGCGGCATCGTAGGTGCATGCCGACGCAGCGGCGGTGCGGCCATGCCAACCACCTTCAAGACAGATCACACGCGAACGCCCTGTCACGCGGAAAGCCACACGCAAAGCGTTCTCGTTGGCTTCCGCCCCGGAATTCACGAAGAAGGCGCGGTCGATGTCTCCCGGCGCGAGAGCAGTGAGTGCAGCAGCAGCGTCGCGACGCACGTCGAGGTCCACGAGGTTGGTCTGGAAGAAGAGCCGCGTCGCCTGCGCATTCAACGCGGCGAGAAGCCCCGCGTGGCGGTACCCGAGGATGGCCACCGCGTGCCCACCGTAGAAGTCGATGAGCTCGCGGCCATCGGTCGTGTGCACCACACAGCCCACGCCGTCCGCGAGTTCCACGCCGAGGCGCTTGTACACCGCGACTTCCATACCGGCCTTCTGCGCACCTGCTTCCACCTGTTCCACAGACATCCTTTCAGTTCCAACCCGGACCGGGAATGAGCAGCCCCGTCGTGTCCGGAACTTCGAAGAGGCGATTCATCCACTGCACCGCGCCGCCAGCGGCGCCCTTGGTGAGGTTGTCGATGACGGAAATGATCACAGCTTCGCAACCGCGTGCCTCTGCCGTGATGCGGCAGCAGTTCGTGCCGACCACATCCTTCAGAGCGGGCGGCGCATCCTCCACGCGGATGAAGGGCATGCCGGACCAGAAGGCCTTGAGCTGTTCGCGCAGCGCGGCGCCGGTCATAGGCTCTCTGAGCGTTACATGAACGGTCGCATGAATGCCGCGCGCAAAGGGTCCGCTGGTGGGCACGAAGAGCACCTCGGGCTTCGGGCCGTCTGCACCGATGAGGCGTTGCATCTCCGGTTCGTGTCGGTGCGCGAAGGGTGAATAGGCACGCATGTTGCCGTGGCGCCACGGGTGATGGGTCGCGGCCACGGGCTCGCGCCCGCTGCCCGTGCTGCCGGTGATGGCGCTTGCGAAATACGGCCCGGCGGAGAGGCCGAGTGCTTGCAACGGGCGGCACGCAAGCGTGACCGCCGTCGTGAAACAACCCGGGTGCGCGATGAGCTTCGACGGCACACCGCGCACAAGTTCAGGCAACGCACACACAGCGCGCTCAAGAAGCTCCGGGGCCGGATGTGGCTTGCCGTAGACCTTCGCATGCAACGCGGGATCCCCGAGGCGGAGATCCGCGGAGATATCGACGATGCGGAGCTCGGCGCCGCGCTCTTCAGCGAGTTTCATCCACTCAAGGATGCGCGGGGCCGACTCGCCATGAGGCAAGGCCGAGAACAACGCCACTTGCGCGCCGCGCTCAAGCACCGCTTGCGCGGCGCTGACCGAGCTGAAGCACGCGTCGCCGTGACTGGGTGCGAGATGCGGAAACGCTGCCGCGATGCTGCTTCCCGGTTTCGATTCCGACACCGCATGCGCGAGCTCGAAGCGCGGGTGCAGCGCGATGAGTCGCAGCAGCTCTGCGCCTACATATCCCGCGGCGCCGAGAATGACAGCCGGCGTGCGCTCAGCTGCCATGACCCGCGCCTTCCGCCGCGGTGATTCCCGCAGCCTTGAGCATGGCGCTCGCGAATTCCGTTCCCGATGTGCGTGCGTTCAGACCGACAGCACCCATGCGGTCGCGCAGCAGGTCCGTGCCCGCGGCGTTGTCCGTGGCAGGGCCGGTGATGATGTCCGGCGTGATGTTGTATTCGCGCTTCAGGCGCTCGATGCCGCCCCACGCAGCGACAGGGTCCGTTGCTGCGAGGGCCATGGCGGAGAACGAAGCCCGGATGTCTTCCGCTTCGAGGATGGCATCCACACCGTAGTCGCCGAGGAGCCCGTCGCCGAGTTCGAGCACGATCACATCCACGCGCTCTGCCGCGAGACGGTTCAACATGGAGCGCGTGAGCGCAGGCGCATTCGCGCGCTGCGTGGTCACGGTTCCGAAGTCCGTGAACATGATCACGGGGCTCGCGCCGGAGTCCTCCATGCCGAGGATGTCGCGACGCAGTGACACTCCGGTCGCCTTGGCCGCGGCCACACGCAAGCGACGGCGCGTGAACTCCTGCACCAGAGCCTGACAAGCCTGGGTCTTGCCCGCATTCATGCACGTACCGACCACGGCGACAACAGGAATGCCGCGCAGCTCGAGCTTGGTGGCGAGAGGCGGAAGGCTGTAGCCGATGTTGGCTGGCACGCCGACGCGCTCACCGAGCCACGGGAAGTGCAACACCTGCCCCAGCACCTCGCACTCGAAGGGCTGACCGATGTCCGGATTCACGGAAGTGCAGATGCCGAGCACGCCGCCGAGGTTCAGCACGTTGATGCGATCACCTGTGGCGAGCTTCTCAGGAATGCGTCCGGCGTAGCCCTGCAGCGCACGACGGTGCCCGAGGCAACCTGCGATGACATCACCGGGCTTCAGGGCGGAGAAGCGCCCTGTCGGCAGCTCCAGCGTGTTGTAGGTGGACTTCCTCGTGAGGATGCGCACCGCGATCACGTCGCCTTCGCGGCAGGCGTATTCATCGCAGACCTTCACTTCGCGTGCAAGCCGCGCGTTGAGCGTGACGGACGCAATCTTGTCGAGAACAACGGCTCTCACGATGGACCTCCTGCGGCGCGCTGGTGCAGCATGCCGGGCAGCGCCAACAAGCGCGAGAAGCCGCGCGCGTCGGCAGGCGACCATTCGCCCACGGCTTCGCCATAGACCGAGCGGGACGCATCGCGCAGCGAATGCGGCGAGGTGACGCCCTCAACGAAGAGCGAGCCCGTGCGGAAGAGGACATGCACCTCTCCCTTCACACGCTGCTGCGTGTTCGTGAACAGCGCTTCCATGTCGCGGCAGGTTGGTTCGAGGAACTGGCCTTCATGCACCAGATCGCCATACATGCGCGCCACCGAGTCCTTCAGTTGTTGCTGACGCCCGGTGAGCACGAGCTTCTCCAGCTCGCGGTGTGCGGTGATGAGCGTGATGGCGGCCGGCGCTTCGAAAGCCACACGGCCCTTCATGCCGAGGATGGTGTCGCCGAGGTGAATGCCGCGGCCGATTCCGAAGGGCGCCGCGAGCGCGTCGAGCTTCTCGACGAGCGCGACGGCATTCATGGCCACGCCATCAAGCGCCACAGGCTCGCCCGCGTTGAAAGCGATGCGATGCCGCTCTTCCTTGCGCGGATTCTCGAAAGCACCGCGCGTGCGCACCCACGCCTCTTCCGGCAGGGATTCGCGCGTGTTGGTGGTCTCCTTGCCGCCGATGGTCACACCCCAGAGCCCGGAGTTCACCGAGTAGGCCGCACCGAACTTCGGCACGGGGAAGCCGCGCTTCTCGAGGAAATCCACTTCGTCCTGACGGCTTGGCTGGAGGTCGCGAATGGGCGCGAGGATTCCGAGCTCGGGCGCCACTGTGCGCAGCGCCACTTCGAAGCGCACCTGATCGTTGCCTGCGGCGGTGCAACCGTGAGCGATGGATGTTGCGCCAAGCTCGCGAGCAACACGCGCCACTTCGCGCGCTTGCAAGCTGCGCTCCGCACCGACGCAAAGGGGATAGACATGCCCGCGCAGCACGTTGCCCATCACGAGGAAGCGCAAGAGCTCCTGCCAGAGTTGTGCGCGGCCATCGACAAAAAGGTGCCGCTCGGCGCCAAGCGCGAGTGCGCGGCGCTCGAGATCTGCGCGCTCAACGGCGCTCATGCCGCCCACATCCACCGTCACGGTGATGACGCGGAGCTTCTTCTCCTCGCGGAGCCAAGGGATGCACCAGGAGGTGTCGAGACCTCCCGAATAGGCGAGCACTGAGAGGTCAGACATGGGCGGGAATCCTGAAGAGCGAAGCGAGGCGCTCCGCCACGGTGTGAGTGGCACGAAGGCCCGTGGTTGCGACAAAGAGGGTGTCGTCGCCGGCCACGGTGCCGACAACTTCGGGCCAACCAGCGGTGTCGATGGCAAGCCCCACCCGCGATGCGCCTCCCGGCACACTGCGCACTACAAGGAGGTGCGGACCGGCGGGCGTGGCGCTTCGGAAGAGGGGCGCGAGATCTGCAAACGGGCTGGAATCTGCAGCGTCCGTGGTCTTGGGCTCGGGGAGGCAGTAGCGGCCCATACGCTTGGCCACCTGTAGCTCCCTGAGATCCCGGCACACACTCGACTGAGTGACTACAAAGCCTTGCGATGCAAGCTGTTGAGCAATCTCGTCTTGGTTACGGACTTCTCCTGACTGGAGGATCTCGCGGATAATCTGGAGGCGTTGTTCGCGCATGGTTCTGGGAAACAGGTCGGCATAATATGCGCATGAACAAAACTAGGCAAGCATATTTTCCTGGAACCACGCACTCTGCTCGGCTGGCGTTTGGTGCACGCCATCCGAATCACGTCTGGCGGTTGGATTTCGCATGCGACATGGCGGAGGAAGGCCGTCGGATGAAGCGCTTGAGTCTTGTGGACGAGCACACACCAGTGTGTGGCGACGGGTGCTATCCACCATGAGCATCATCAGCGTGGCGCAGAGCTCGTCACCGCCGCGAAGAAGCCATGGGCGCTTCAGCCGTGGCTACCCACACAGGATCCTGAAGCGCCCAGAAATCAGCAGCGTTCGGAAGTTCACCCCAGCAGCCAATTCACCAGACGATGACCGTGCGCGCTGGCGTAAGCGCGAGATTCAGGCCGCCGAGATTCGGCCCTGACGGATCCAGCACCGCCGCCTGCGCATGGATCGCAACAGAGTGCAGCAGCGGGTTGAAAGGGATGGGAATCGACCAGGCAATGTTGCCGTTCGAGTTTGTCACACTGGGCAGCCAAACGAGAGGTCCCGTGAGGTCAAGATAGACTCCACAAGTATTGATTGGACCGGCGCTCAGCCCTGCGGCTATGGCCAGCACGCCTGCAGCATAGTTGGGAGCGCCGTAAAGGGTCACGCCAAAGCCAGGATTGCCGATCTGTGCATTGGATGCCCAAAGGCCCGGGGGAGCTGTGCTGCTTCCCGCACATCCGGACCCGGCCAGCGTCCGATTGTTGAAATAGAAGAAGGGGCTCCCACGGGGCGTGCCTGCCAGGTCAAGATCGGCATCTCCGTCGAAATCAGCAACGACGCTCACGGGGCAGGTTGCCGCATTATTCGGGCTGTGCGTCGTGTCCATGCTGATCGGATGGATCTGTCCACTGGGCAGCCCGAGGGCCATGCTCACATTGAAATCGCAAAGGGCCGCGGCGTTCATGGATGTGGAGCAGTACAGCACATCTCCAAAGCCATCAAGATTGACGTCACCGGCATGAACTCTCGCAAGGTTGATGTCGACCGTGGGGGGAACAAGGAATGTGCCCGCCGGAATCACTGTGCGAGAACTACTGCCTCGGACTATCTGTATTTGGCCCGTTGCAACGCCACCGACCATTGTCGTTGAAGTGCAGATCATGTCACTGCAACCATCTCCATCCATATCGGCGATTGCGCGAATCTTGGGCAGCCCGGCAACAGGGAAACCCGGGACACTGGCGCTGGTCCACGCAAACTGCCCTGCTCCATTGCCCCACCCCACCAAAGCGTACAGCGCACCGGGGAAAGTCAGTACGTTCTGAAAGACAATGTCCGCATTGCCATCTCCATCAAAGTCGCCCACAAAAGGACCGCTGCTGCCATTGTAGTAGAATAGAGCGTTTACTGCCGTGAGAATTACAGAAGTCCATGCGGGATACTGATTCAAGAAGAGGAGCATGTTTGCGCTGCTGGGGCCTTGCATGCCAATACAAAGGAGGTCTTGATCGCCGTCGTTGTCCGCGTCCAGCATAGCAATTCGATGTATGGTATTCTGTGGCCAACTCATGACCATGAGCCCTGTTGGAGCCACAAATGTGCCGTCTCCGTTGCCCAAGCTGATGCTTATCGCACCCACGCGAACGAAGACGAGGTCCACAAACCCGTCTCCGTTGACGTCGCCCGCAAGACCCTCCGTTGCGCCGCCAAGACCCGTCCAACCAATTCCATACGCCTGCTGCACATAAGGGCCGACACCACTCACGGCAGGGTCGAGATCGACTTGATAGTAAGCAGGAGCGCCGAGTCCGTGATCATCGTAATAGACCAGGTCGGCTGCGCCATTCTGGTTCAGGTCTGCGGCAATGACGGAGTAGTTGAGCCCCGTCGCCATGGGAGGCATGCTGTTGGGAACACTGAACGATTCGGACAAGTACTAACCAGGAAGTGCAGACGCCGCCGCAAGCAAGGCAGCGGCAAGCATCCGGTAATGCCGAAGGCGAGTGAGCAGATGGATGAGGTGGTTCATGACACGCTCCTCAGTAGATGACCTGATTCTCGCCAACGACGCTGGGGACAGAAGGGTTGCCGGTATCAGGCGCCTCCAAGGCGAGCACCGTTACAGTGGCCGGTAGCAGCATGTTGGCAGGCACCGTCACGCTGTACACACTCACATTCATGGTACCTCCGCCAGGGGCGGGGGTGGGCGTGGTGGAGACAAAGCTCGTAGGCAGCTTCTTGCTGTCCCATGTGCATGTCAACGACTGTAACGGCCACGGAGTGGCGCTGCCGAGGGTCGATGAACCGCTCGCCATCCGGTTGTGGCTGACCGTAATCGTGATGACACGGCCAGTCAGGGGCGCGGCGTTTCTTGGCATGACCTGCACCAGCGGGCGGCTCACAGGCTCATTCTGGACGAAAACACTTGTCAGGATATTGCCCCAAGGAGATGCCTTGGTGTCAATGGGGGTGGTTGAGTCCTTGAGTTCATTTCTTGCCTCCGTCTTCGACGTCGAGCTCGGCACTGCTGTGTATCCTCGCGCCAACGGTGACGCGCGGTGCTATTTCAGGAAAGCAAGACACGTGCCGCAGCAGACTGACCCGCGTATCGCCCTCGGGACTGCATTTACGGTCCGGCGCAAACCGCTACACGGCAATAACTAGTGGCGGAGTGCAAACTGTGTCGTCGCCTCTGCGCCTCCGCTCCAAAGATTTGCAACTTTGTTTCCGAATCGCACACAGTGTTCCCTTGAGGGAACATGACGTGAATGGGTTGCCGAGACCGCAAAGCTGCCTCATCACCAAGCCCAAGTTGAAAGCACTCACCTGCGCCAGGCACCGCTTCCCGTGCGCACTCCGGACTCGCCTCCGAATCCTCTGCATCGCAAGTCGTGCAAGATTGGTCTTGTCCGTCCATCGCCGCCGCCGCCAAAGGGGCTGAACTCTCTCATGACGCCTGCACCATCATGTGGGGGTCACCTCAATCAGGAGCAGTCCCGCCATGTGCATCCAAGTCAACATGGGAGTACATCCAGAGGGTTCCGACCGTCTGAGTGCATCGCGGTTCGAGCGCGCGCTTGTCAAGGCAGATCCAGTAGGCTCGGCCGCGTGCAACAAGTCCGCGGAAAGGACCGACGCTTTCTTGAGGCGCCAGGGCAGCTCCTTCCCGCGGCGAGGGCAGCGCTCCTTTGGATTGCTTTGGTCACAGGTGTTGTCGGCGTCGTGTTCGGGCAGGCGGGCGAGAATTCCGGCAGGCCGCTCGACGGCGCGGCAACTCAGGTTGCAGTGCGTGGATGGGCCCCGAACAGAATCGTGACGAGTGGCGCTGTCACTCACGAACAACCGATGGAAGGTTGGTTCACGACCAGCGCTGGGGCCGCCCATGCGACCTTGGAGGTCCTGCTTTCCACCGAGGACGCGGACTGGGCGGATGCAGCGCGCCCATCGGTGGTGCTCACTCTCGGCGTGGATGGTCAGCCCAGCGGCGATCTCGTGGTCACGGGGCGCGAGCGACCGTTTCGCGAATTGATCGGGCCCATCGGCGAGGGCCGCCATCGCTGGACCCTGCGTTGGCACAAGACGGCGTCACCTCAGCCCCGCGGAAAAGTGACGGTGCGCGAAGTGCGCATCACGCCTGATCGCAGCGGGCTGGCCGCTCATGCGCCACGCATTTTCGGTCGCCTTGCAGCGGACAAGCAGCGCGCCGTCATGGCCACGAGCGATGTGCCGCTGCTCCTTCTCGGACGCGCCACCGGGGAGGACTTCGAATACACAGCGGTGTTCAGCAACGAGGATGGCGGCACGGGGCTCTTGCCGTCACTCCTCATGCGCCAGTACGGCCGCACCTCCGACATCGAGCGCGTCTGTCGCGTGCAGGGCTCACGTTGTGAATTCCAGGGCGCGAACCACAAGACGCGCGAGTACGGCGGTTCTCTGGAGGGGGCCCATCCGCTGCTGCGTGTCGCCACCGACAACAACAACTTCACCGACGCAATTGGCGACGCATCCAGAGGGCTGCGTTTCTCGTTGGCGCCGCAACCATTCCCGGAGCAGGGTCCCCGGGGTCGTGTACTCGACCGGGAGGGCTGGATCTCGGCCATCGCCAACGCGGAGATGCAGCGCGAAGTCACCGAGCTGATGGGGTTCATCGGGAAGCGGAAGATCGAGAGCCCCGGTGATGCGGCCACGCTGGCGCTCTCGGATCTCCGGAACTACATCGGCATCGAGGCGCACGTCGACGCGGCGAAGGAGGTTGCGTGGCGCGTCGGCGCACGCGCGGCTGGCCAGTGGTACTGGTCGGACCACGGCGTTGCACGCGAGCGCGAGCGAGGCAGCGGCTGGCCACGCACAGGGGTGGAGCTCCCGCCGCGCGCGGTTGCTGATGCCGTTTGCGTCGAGTGTTGTGGGGAAGGCACCACCCTCACGGTCACGGAATTCAGAGCCTGGGCCTTTGATGCCGCGGCCATGCCGCGACCGGACGGCACACGCATGCGTGAGGCAGTTGCCGTGCGCTCCGGAACGCCCTTCATTCGTGTCTTCAAGCCCTGACGCTTTGCGTGACGCGCGCGCTGGGTACATTCGCGCCGTGCGTTGGACCGGCCGTATCAACCGCTTTTTTCTGCGCAGCGCTGTCGCGGCTTGGTGCACGGGCTGGCTGGTGCGCGTGTGGATGCTCACGCTCCGCTATCGCGTTGATGGCTGGGGTGAGTTGCAGCAGCGTCTGGGGAACCGCGGTTTCGTGCTGGTTCTCTGGCATGACAGCCTGATCCTGCCTCTCGGTCACGACGTCCGGCGCGGCATGCTGGCGCTTGTGAGCCCCGACCGCGATGGCGAGTTCCTCGTGCGCGTGCTGCAACGACAGGGCGTGGGCGCGGTGCGTGGCAGCACCAACCGCAGCGGCGTGCGCGCGCTCCGCGAATCGTTCGCGGCGCTGCAAGTCGGCGGCAAGGTCGTGGTGACTCCCGACGGACCGCGTGGTCCTCGCCGCACACTGCAAGACGGCGCCCTCTGGCTCGCGACGCAGGCGAGCCTGCCCATCGTTGCCCTTGGCGCCGTTCCGAAGAGCGCGTGGCACGCGCGCTCCTGGGACAGGATGTGCGCGCCGCGCCCGTTCACATGCATCGGGCTTGCATTCTCGGAGCCACTGCTGGTGACGCGCGAGGAATTCGCGCACGATGCGGCGGCAATGCGCGCGCGTCTCGTGCAGGCGCTTGAAGCAGCGGAGGCGCGCGCGCGACAGAAGCTGGAGCTCCGAAACGCATGAATACGCTTGTTGTCGAACTCGAAAGACTGGCGGCCCTCAGATTGCGGGATGAGCTCGAAAGCGCGGGCTACGAGTTCCGTGATGTGGGCTACGCGCTCTTCGCTGCCAAGGGCGAGAATGTCAACGTGGTCTGCTACACGTCGGGGAAGCTCGTCGTGCAAGGGAAGGGCATTTCAGACTTTCGCTTGCAGCGTCTCTCAGCTGTCACGCCGCAACGCAAGTCCACGCTGAAGACGGCACTCATCGGCGCGGACGAAGCGGGCAAGGGTGATTACTTCGGACCGCTCGTCGTCGCCGCGGCCGCGCTCGGTCCGGAACTCGAGCCATTCCTCGATGAAGTGCCGCTCATCGACAGCAAACTGCTCTCCGATGCTCAGGTCATCGCCGCAGCGGAGACCCTCTCCACGGTGCTGCCGAACGAGGTCATTGTCATCGGGCCGCTCCGGTACAACGAGCTCTACGAGCAGTTCGGGAACCTCAACAAGCTTCTCGCCTGGGCGCACGCGAAAGCCATTGGCGAAGTGGCGAAGAAGAGCGGCGTGAAGGATGTGCTGCTCGATCAGTTCACCACGCAGCCACTGGTGCAGGACAACCTCGACCGTGCGAACGTGGATGTGAACCTCACCATGCGCACCAAGGCGGAAAGCAACCCGGCGGTGGCTGCCGCGAGCATTCTCGCGCGTGCCGGGTTCTTGAAGGGGCTGAAGCATCTCGAACAGGAATTCGGCGTGCGGCTTGCCAAGGGCGCGGGTGACCCGGTGCTCAAGGCCGGTCGCGCGCTGATTGCCGCCAAGGGGCGGCGCATGCTCGACAATGTGGCGAAGCTCCACTTCAAGACCACCATCGACATCGGGGGCTGAGCTCGCGCACGAACGCGCGGGCTAGACTGCCTGCATGGGCTGGTGCGTGCTGACGCTTCTCTTTTTCGCGACGCGGCTGCCTGCGCAGGTCGTGCTCACCGGCCCTGGCTTGGAGATTCGCTGCGAGGAATCCGCACGTGGTGCAGGCATCGCCATGCTCAATGCGTGGGCGGATGCGCGGGGCCGGGTGCGCGCGGCGCTCGGCCTTCCGCCACCGGCACACACGCTGCTCGAACTCGTGCCGGACGGCGACACGCTGGTTGCGCGCGTGCGCACAGCCACGGGAGCGGAGTTGCAGCCGTGGGTCGCGGGCGTGGCACTCACAGCCGAAGGCCGCATGCTCATCCGCACGGATGCAGAGTCCGGTGCGCTCCGGCGGGTCGAAGGCATTCTCACCCACGAACTCGCGCACCTCGCTCTCGCGGCGGCGCGCGCGGAAGCTGGTCGGCCGCCCGTGCCGCGCTGGCTGGACGAAGGACTGGCGCAGGTCGCGGAGGGGCGGCTCTTCCGCGAGGGCAAACCGGCGCTTGCCATGCGCGCCTTCTTTCACACGTTGCTCGACCTCGGTGAACTCGCATCCGGTTTTCCCGCCACTGAAGGGGGCAGCGAGCTCGCCTATGCCCAGGCGGAGGAGTTCGTGCGTTGGATCGGACATCGCGGAGCGGGCGGCGTGCCGCGTTTCGTTGCGCTGCTCGCTGACGGAGCAGATACGGAGAGCGCACTGCGCGCGTATCTCGGAATGGGGCTCGAAGACGCGCAAGCGGCGTTCGAACGGGATCTGCGCTCCGACCGCTCGTGGATGTTCGGGCTCGTCGTGGAGATCGGATTCGGCGCGTTTGTCGCCATTGCCTGCGTGTTCGCGGTGTCGCGCTTCGTGCGTCGCCGCCGCGTGCTCCTTGATGCGATGGATGCTGACGATGCCGCGCGTTCCACGAGTGCCGAGGACACAGCGGGCTACCCCGGAACGGATGATGCGGCTGCGCGCGAGGTCGGTGAGGCACGGCCCATGCGCCGACACAACGCGCGGGGTTTCGGGCTGCGTCGCCTCAAGCCGGGCGAGCCGGAGCCTCCGGTCTGATCGTCTACTGCTGCGCGCTCAGGAACCGGCGACGGGCATGGGCACGACTTCGAAGAGATAGCCCGCGGGGTCGCGGATCACGAAGGACTTCGTGTCGAGGTTCTCGTGCACGAGCGCACCTTCCATCCTCTTCGCACGCTTCTTGCAGGCCTCGAAATCGCTTACGCGGACGACAAAGAGCGTGCCCCAGCCACGGTTGCGTTCCACGGGGCCGTATCCGTAGAGCTTCCGTTCTTCCTTGCTGAGATCGTCCTGGAACGCGAGCACCATTTCACCGAGGCGCAGCTCCGCGTAGTGACCGTCCTTGGTCTTTCTTTCCACGCGCTGCTGGAAGAGTCGGGCATGGAACGCAGAGGTGGCACTGGGGTTCGGACACGCAAGCATGACGTAGCTCATGGCAACCTCGGGGAGCGGGACGGCCCCACCCGGGCGGGCGGGGGGTGTTGTGGCCACCGCGGGGCCGTCCGCCGCTGCGGGCGCGGGCTGCGGTTTCACGACGGGCACCGCTGGTTTCGGCGGCGTGCGGGGCGGCGGCTTGCGGCCCAGAATGTTGGGCACAACCGCAACCTCGGCGCCACCATCGAGGATGCGCCTCGTTTCGTCGATGATCGGGAGCAGATCAGGCATCCGCTCGCCCTTGAGGACCACGCTGATGGTGTTGGGTGAATCCCCGCTCCCGAGGAAGGCGAGATACAAGTCCTTCACCCTCTTCAGTGTCTCGATGCACTGATGAGACATGGACTTGCTGCGCTCCGGGGGGCCGTTGAAGCGGTATTCCTGCGTCGGGAAGTGCACCCGGAAGGAGAGCAAGGGGACGCTTTCGCCGCCAATCGGGCCTTCGAAGCCCAAGGTCATGGTGTGCTTAGTCTGATGAAAGCGGAGCGTGGTCTTCGGGTGGCAAAGCCAGTAGGCAGCGGCGGTGCCAACCATCCGGTGCAGGCGCGTACGGTCTGGTTCCAGGCCTCGTTCGACCCGGTGTTGGAGCAGCTCTTGGAGAAAGCGCTCGGCGACCTCTTCCACGGGCGCATCCTCCCCACGAACGGCGGGAGGGTCAACCCTTGGGCCAGAAACTTTGTGCGGGATTCTTGTGGCCGGGGCCACGGGCCGAGGAGTATCACCCCAGCCATAAACTCATGCCCCGTTGCACACTTCAGACCGTGGGCCTATAGTGCCGCCGTTCACTTCGTGACCGTGCGAGGACTTTCGGGATGGCGGTTCCCGGAACTGGCACGGAATGGGGTGCGCCGCGTCAAGCGGCGGGCGGTGGGCCGGGTGCAGCGACGGGACGCGAGCGGTTGCGTTCTTTCGCCCTGACCACGCGCAGACGAGTTCCGGTAACGGACCTGGGGAGGTTCCGGTGCCCGAACCTGGACGTCTTTATCTATTCACCGGTGGCGGCACCGGCGGCCACGTCACGCCGAATCTCGCGCTCATGGACGAGCTCAAGAAGCTCGAGCCAGAGGCGCGCTTTCTCTACGTCGGCAGTGCGCATGGCTACGAAGCGCGTTTGCCGAATCAGGGAATAGAGCTGCTCCCTGTTTCTTGTGCGCAATTCACATCACCGCGTCATCCGGTGCGTTTCGCACTCATGGCGCTGCGACTTCTTCTCGGCACGCTGAAGAGTTTCTGGATCTGCGTGAAGCGTCGCCCGGCCGTGGTGATGGCAACCGGCGGATACGTCTCGGTGCCGGTGGTGCTCGGCGCATTCCTCGCGCGCCGTCGCATCTTCCTTCACGAGCAGAATGTGGAACCGGGCAAGGCCAATCGCTTCCTCGCATGGTTTGCAACCCGCGTGGGCACGAGCTTCCAGGAAACCGTCGCGCGCTTCCCGCGCGGCAAGAGTTTCCACACGGGCTATCCCGTGCGTCGGCGCATTTGCGAAGGAGACGCGGAGCGCGCACGCGAGGCGCTCGGCATCGCACGCGACACGAAGGTGGTGTTTTTCGTGGGCGGCAGCATGGGAGCGCGTTCCATCAACCGCGGCGTGGTTGAAGGACTGAAGACCCTGCTGAAGGGCGAGAAGATTGCGGTGGTGCAATCCACCGGACTCGCGACGACGGGTGAGTATCAGGCCTTCGAAGACACACGCGTGCGTTTGCAGAGCGAAGGTTTCGAGACCGAAGTGCGCGGTCGTTTCGTGTGCCGTGATTTCTTCCACGACATCGGCGATGTCTATGCGCTGGCTGATCTCGTGGTGGCGCGCTCCGGCGCGGGCACAGTGATGGAGCTCGCAGCTCTCGGAAAACCCTGCGTTCTGGTGCCGAAAACCGACTCTCCCGGCGATCATCAGCATTTGAACGCGCTCGCGCTCGAACGCACGGGCGCTGCGCGCGTGCTGCTCGAAGAACGCACGGACGATGGCAACCAGCGCATCACGCGCGTGCGCGGTGACCAGCTTGCGGGCACCGTGCTCGATCTCCTGTCCGATCAACCGACGCTCGACCGCATGGCGCGTCGTTCCGAGCGCGCGAACCTCCAGGATGCGCTCTCCGTCAACGCGGCCATGCTTCAGAAGCTCGCGGCCGGTGAGCCCCTCATCGAAACCGTGCGCGAGAAGGTGCGTATCGGGACGCTGCTCGATTCACGCGGCAAGGCTCACGAACTCGTCTTCCGGTCGACCACCATCGGGACGAGCGCGCTCGCGGACGTGCGTGCGCATTCCGCCACGGCGGCGGCGCGCGCGTTGGTGCTGCGCATCCAGCTCGAGAAGGCGACGGAGTTCCACCTCCTGCCGCGGCGCGGGCGCGTGGAAGTGAATGGCAAGGCGGTTTCGGAGCGCACCCGGCTGCGCGTCGAGGACATCGTGACGGTCGGCGACGACCGCTTCACGCTGATCGTGAATGACCGCGAGGTCGAGCAGCAGGTGGACGGCAGCGGCATCTCGCTGCAAGTGGCCGTGACGGGACTCGGCACGCTCGTGAGCCGTATTGCCGGTTTCGCGCGCGAGGGCGTGGCGATGGCCATCCTCGGGCTCGGCAACGTCATGGACATCATGGCCCTCGGCCTGGGTGTCACGAACTATCTTCGCGGTGTGTTTGCGGAAGTGGCCGTCGATACGGCCTTCATGCCGACCTACATCCATCTCGCGCGCACCGGTCGGCGTGCGGATGCGAACCGGCTCTTCTCCACCATGCTGGTGCTGACGGTGCTGATCGCGGGCGCACTGACGGTGGCCGCCATCTGGACCATGCCGCGCTGGCTGGGGCTGATCGCGCCGGGTTTTGTCGAGCGCGGGTTGATCGATGAAGCCGTTGCGACTACGCGGCTCATGTTCCCGTATCTCGTGTTGGTGGCCGTTGCGGCGCTCTTCGGAGCGGTGCTCAAGTCCTGCAACCGGTTCGCCGTGCCCGCATTTTCATCGGTGATGTTCAGCCTCGGCCTGCTGGCCGGCACGCTGCTCTTTCCGTGGTTCGGCTTGACCGGTCTCGCCTTGGGTGTGCTTTGTGGCGGCCTCGGGCAAGTGCTCATCCAGGTGCCGACGCTGCTGTCACCCGAGGTGCGTGGCGGCTATGGCGTGAGGCTGAAGCCGGCGCTTGCACTCCGCGACCCCGGCGTGCGCAAGGTCGGACTCGTGACGCCGAACATCCTCGCGGATGTGTCCATCAACAAGTTCAGCACCATCGTGGACAGCATCCTGGCCACACCGCTCGGCACGGGAAGCATCTCGGCGCTCTATTTCGGCATGGTGGTGTTCCAGCTGCCCTTCGGGCTTATTTCGCAATCCATCAACAGCGTAGTCTTGAAGGAGCTGTCGGAAGGACAGGCAACCGGCGACCGCGAGCGCACGCGGCGACTCCTCGCGGATGGCATCAACTGGACCGTGTTCCTGCTGCTCCCCATCAGCGTCGCCATGGCGGTGCTGGCGGAACCCATCGTGAATCTCCTCTTCGCGTGGGGCGCAGGCGCGGGCAAGACGGCCAGCGTGGCGCTGGTGCTGCGCTGCTATTCCATCGGTCTCGCGGGCTGGGGCTTGACCGCCCTCTTCGGGCGCTTTTTCAGTGCGCGCATGGAGCAGTGGACGGCGACGGCCACCAGCCTCGGCGGGCTGGCGTTCAATGTCGGTCTCTCCATCACCTTCGTGCGCATGGGCATGGGGGTCGGCGGTATCGCACTTGGAACGTCCATTGCCTTCACCGTGAACGCGCTCCTGCGCTTCACGATGTTGCAACGCACGCTGCGCGCGGAGGGTGCCGCACTGAAAGCCGCGGATGTCGTGCCGAGCCTCTTGCAGACGCTCGCGGCGACTCTCGGCGCTGTCGTCGTCATGCTCCTCGTGTGGCAGGCGGTGCGCGACTTCCATGCGCTGCCTGAAGTGTTCAACCGCCTCTTCATTCTGGTGGTGCCACTGCTCTTCGGCGCTTTCGCGTTCGCGGCCATCGGTGTCGTCGTGCGCTCCGAACAGATCGAGGAGATCCTGCTGCGCGTGATGCGGCGCCGCTCGCCATCCGGCGGCGGGTCCGGGCCCGTGAATCCGTACTGCATCGCGCCGGAGCGCCTGCTCAAGTTCGTGCAGACCAATCGTGAGTTGGCGAAGAACTACAACCTCGCCCGTCGGACCGCGGAGTTTCTCGAAAACCGCGCCTGGCAGACGCGGAACACGGGAGTCAAGCTGGTGGGCGAGCTGGGATTGACGAGCTTCCGCCAGAAGCTCTGTGAAATGGCGACCTGTCGCGTGCCCGCGCCGCGCGTCGAGCGCCTCCTTGGCGGCGATTTCAAGCAGCCGGGGTTTGTGCGCCGCAACGCCCTCGAGTCCCTCGAGAAACTGGGGGATGTGGACGTGATGGTCGAGCGCGCATTGCTGGCGTCCCTCGAGGACCCCTACTACGAAGTGCGTTCGCGTGCAGCGGCCATGCTCGGACGTCTCGCGGAGCGCATGAGCGGCGCGACACTCGAACAGGCGGCGGTACGGCTCGGGAAACTCGCCACCACGGAGCGTCACATCGAGGTGCTCAACGCCGTCGTGCGTGCGCTGGGGTCGGTGGCCCGCGACGAAGGTGCGGTCGAGACGCTGCGGAAGCTTCATTACCACGGCAATTGGCTGGTACGTGACGGAGTTGTGGAGGCCTATGACCGGCTCGTGCGCCGCGGCCTGCTCGCGCCGACGCGCGCCTTGGCGCTGCTCGACGACGTGCTCATCACCTGCGATGGCTTCGAGCCGCGCTTCCGCATCAAGGAACGCATCATGAACACCCAGCAGTTGTGCGCGCCGCGCGAACACGTGCGTGCGGCCGCGACGCCAGCGCGCGTTCGCGAAGAGGGTGCCTCATGATCGATGTCCTCTATCTGTGGTTGAAGGATTGGTACGCGCTGGACACGACCCCGGCGCGGCTCCTGCACTTCTCGACCTCGCGCATGGTGCTGGCCTTCATCACGGCCTTCCTTGTCGTCTGGTTCACGGCACCGCGCATCATCGTCATGCTCTACAAGCGCGGCATGCGCGACACGGTGCGTGAATACGACAGCACTGCTTGCTCGTCGAAGCGGGGCACACCCACCATGGGCGGCCTCATCATCGTGGCCGGCGTGCTGGTGAGCGCCCTGCTCTGGTGCAATCCGCTTTCCCGCGTGATGGCGGATGGGAGAGTGTTCCCGAGCCCCATGCCGCTGCTTCTCATGACACTCCTCTTCTTCGCTGGCCTCGGTGCCATCGACGACATGTTGAAAGCACGCGGCGGCCATTCGGATTGCGGCATGTCGCGCCGCATGAAGCTCGGGCTTCAGCTCATGTACGGGCTCTTCTTCGCCATGCTGGTGATGTCGGATGGCACCTCGCCGTTCCCCGCGGAGATGCGCACGCAGATCTACCTGCCCGGGATTCCGCCCTCGACCATGGCGCCCCCGGATTTCGCCTGGCTCTACTTTGGCCTCGTGGTGATCGCGTTCCTCGGCATCGGCAACGCCATCAATCTCACCGACGGCCTCGATGGCCTTGCGATTGTGCCCAGCGCGTTCGTGGTGCTGGTGCTCGGCATCTTCGCGTACATGTTCAGCCA
>SXGT01579903.1_pt1 | contig 69521 bp, 50 predicted proteins | sample 3176221 | NCBI WGS metagenome assembly SXGT01 (sample SAMN11356862, study PRJNA531348) | freshwater metagenome | isolation source: freshwater sample F1-120 | place: China: Fuxian Lake, Yuxi | collected 2017-12-25
AACAACGCCGGTATCGTGCGCGACGCCGTGTTCCCCGGCATGACCGGTGACCAGTGGGACGACGTGCTGCGCACTTCGCTCGACGGGTTCTTCCACGTCACGCGCCCGTTGGTGATGCCGATGGTGCAGCAACGTTGGGGTCGCATCGTCACCCTGTCGTCGATCGCGGCCTTGCGCGGCAACCGCGGTCAGGCCAACTACGCGGCGGCGAAGGCGGGCGTGATCGGTGCTTCGAAGTCGCTCGCGCTCGAGTTGGCGAAACGCAACATCACCGTGAACGTGGTGGCGCCCGGCCTGATCCAGACCGACATGATCGCCGGCGTTCCCGAGGCCATGTTCCAGCAGATCCCGATGCAGCGGGCCGGCACTGCCGACGAAGTGGCGGCGGTCGTCGGCTTCTTGTGTTCGGAAGGTGCCAGCTACGTGACCGGCCAGGTGCTCACCGTCGATGGCGGTCTGGCAGGCTGAGCCTGACGCGCCGCGATCGGCGACACACCATGCCGGCGTCGGGAGTCAGCGCGGCGGCGCGAGTGGCCGCGCGTGCGCATCGACGTCGCGGTCGACCGCGAGCAACGCCTTCGGCGCCTGCGCTGCGGTTGCGAGCGAACCCACCGACACCGTCAGCAACTGCGCCAACACTTCGTCGATCAATTCGGTCGCGACGCCGTAGAACAGGAAGTTGATCGGCGTCAGGTTGCCGAGCGCCAGGATCGTCCGGGTGCGACCGTCATCCGCGAAACGGAACGTCCAGCGATGGCCGTAGAGCCGTGCCGTGCGAGGATCGAGCAACTCCTCGACGCCCACCGCAACGTCGCGCCCGCCGAGCTGCGGCGAACTGGCGCGCACGAGCCCGTCGAACCAGACCATCAAGCCTCGGAACTCGACCTTCTTCGTCGAGCCGCTCGCCAGCACGAGCGTGTCGCGCGTGCCCTGCAGCAGCCAACGTTCGGCATCGGCGCCGCCGATCAGGCTGTCGCCGGTGACGCCGAGCACCAGTTCGGTGGCCAACCACCGCTCGTTCGGAACGGCGGCGAGGCTCGGCACCGTCGTGCACGGGTCGTCCTTGCCGGCGCAGCGGTCGACACCGGACAACTGCTGCCCTGGCGCATCGAGACGGGCCTGCAGCGCTCGCACGATCTCCTTGCCGATCGCGCCGTGGCAACCGAGCACCAGCACATGGCGGCGCGCCAGCACCCGCCCGTCGGCGTTGAGCACCGTCTCCACCGCATTGAGGATCGATGCCGCCACTTCGCGCGACTCGACCGAACGCTTCACGTGCGAGATCGCGATCGAATACGACGGCAGCGCCAGCCGACCGTGCCGCGCCGCCACTTCGGCCAGCCGATCGAAGCCGTTGCGGGTGTGCTCGACGGTGGCGCCGAGACGCCCGCCGAGCAGGTCCGCCAGCGGCCGACGATCGGCACATGCGTGCCCCAACGACGCGGCGAATTGTGCGACGGTGTGTCCCTGCAGCAGCGCTTCCTGCATGACCGGCGCCAGGTAGCCACCGTCTTCGATCAGGAGGCAGCGATCGCCCGCCGCTTCGGCGCGCGCCAATTGCCGCACGAACGGCACTACCGCAGCTGCGCGCATCGCCGGCAGGTACGAGTCACCGCGCGACTGCAGCGCGGTCGCGATCTCCGGCCCTTCGTCGAGTTGCGAGTAGTGCGCCGAGAGGCGGTAGTGGCCCTCGACCCGACCGGCCGTGGGCACGTTGACCAGCGCCAGCGCGCGAAACTCGTCAGCCGGCAGGTCCAGCACCGCGTCGAGGTAGCTCGCAGGCGGTTCTCCCGCGTAGGTCACGAACAACACCACGAGGTCGCGGCAACCGAGGCGCCGCAGGGCCGCGATCGTGCCGACGATCTCGCCGGTCATGTGGTGCACGAGGAACACCCGTGTGTCGCGCAGCGGTTGCGAGGCCACCGCTGCGGTGGTCGCCCGCGACAGGCACTGCATGCGTTCCAGGAACGAATCGGCATCGGCGCGCTCGCGGCGCTGGCCCAGCGAGAAGGCGAGCACGCGCCCGAGCTGCGACAGGTCGAGCCACACCGACAAGGCCCCGGCATCGACGCGCACCGCTTCGCGCGCCGCCAGCCGCGCCCGCACCTGCCGATCCTCGCAGGCGAGCAACACGCGCTTGAGCAGCGCACTCACCGAGTCGGGATCGCTCTCCAGCAAGAACGACTGGGCCGACTCCGCCCATTGCACCACGACCCGCTGCAGCGACGGCCAGCCGGCCTGATCCAACTGCTTGAACAGGTGGCTGTGCGGCGAACGCGCTTCGGCGAACGAACGGCGGCCGCGTTCGGCTTCGCGGCGAGCCCCTTCGGCCCACGTCTGCGCGATGCGCGTCGAACCGGCGATGAAGCTGCGGTCCTCGGCGTTCTCGATCACGACGTGCGGAATGCCGCCGAGATCGAGCCGCCGGTGATCGCCCGTTTCGATGGTGATGCGGAACGCGCCACGCGTGGCGTCGCGCCGCGCCGGCACGTGTTCGAGCACGAACCGTTGGGCGGCGGCAGCTTCGCCGAACTCGGCGACGAGCGCGCGCACGTCGGCGCGTTCCTTCGCCAGCAGCACCTCGCGGTAGCGGGCGCGCTGCAAACTGCCGAGCAAGGCCCGCAGGCGGCGTTCGAAGCTCTCCGGCTCGGCCGCGATGCCATCGAGCACCGCCGGCTCGGCGACGAGGCGCACGACCTCGACGCCGTGCACGTCGACGAGTTCGGGGTTCTCGCGCGCCCGCAGGCGACGTTCGACCGCGACGTCGTAGCGATCGGCGCGCGCGTGCCCGACGACCATCTCGGCCAGCGCCCGCGACAGCACCGACAGGCCGTGCAGGATCGGCAGCGTCGCCAGATCGAGTCCCCAGGCGCCGTCGCGCCATTCGAGCTGGGGTCCGAGCGAAGTTGCGTAGCGCACCGGGGTCATTGCACCGGCTCCTGCTGCACGACGGCCTTGATGCAGCCGCGCGAACGGGCCACGGTGAACGCCTGTGCCAGATCGCGGCCCGCGAACGTGTGCGTCACCAGACGTTCGCCGAGGCGTGCCAGTTCGGGCGTCGACGCGAGCAGATCGAGCGCTTGCCGGAAACCGCCGCAGCGCGAACTCGACAGGCGCAAGCCACGGCCACCGATCGCCGCCAGCAACGGCGAGGTGGAGGTGTCGGCATCGGCGTGCAACAGCAGCAGACCGCGCGGCCGCACCAAGGCCTGTTCGTGGCCGGGCCGCGGTCGGATCGCGGCATCGACGCCCGCGGCCGAATCGGCGACGACGACATCGGCGCGTGGCAGTCCCGCCGTCGCACGCGCGTAGTGTGCGGCGAGCGTGGCAGCATCACCGCGTTGCACGTCCGCGGTGGCAGTGAGCCACGCCGGCGGTGCCTTGGCGCAGGTCCAGGCCACACGCGCGCGTGGACCGGTGCGCAAAGCCGACCAGGGCGCCGAGTCGGCCACCGGAGCTTCGCGCGGAAAGCGGGCGATGCCGATTTCATCGACGACGAGATCGGTGAGCCGATGCAGACCACACGCAGGCTGGCCGTGGGTCGACTTCAAGTGCACTTCGCGCCGCGCCAACGCCACCGCGGTCGCCAACCCGTCGGGGTTGCCGGTCGTGTCGATCACCACGTCGAAAGCGCGCGCCAACGCCTCGGGCGGCCCGTTCAGCACGTGCGCTTCCGTGGCGCCGAACGTCCTGGCGAGCCCGGCCAGCGCCGGATCACGCACCACGGCGGCGACGTCGAAGCCGCGCTCGTGCCGATTCATCGCCGTGCGCACGGCGGCGAGCGCGGCCACCACCAGCATGCCCAGCCGCCGAGGGCCGAGCACCGCGATGCGTTCGTCGGCGCGCGGAGCGATCGTCCGCACCGCGTGCAACGCGGCAGCGAACGGTTCGACCAGCACGGCGACATCGTCCGGGATCGTCGGCGGCACTTCGAGGCACGCCGCCACCGGCGCCAGGATCCACGGACCGAAACCACCGGGCAGGTCGTGGATGCCAAGCGTCACGCGATCGGGGCAGTGCGTCGGCAGACCGGCCTGGCAGAAGGCACACGTGTGCGCAACCCCACGCGCTTCGTGCGACGCGTTGATCTCGACGACGTAGCGACGACCATCGGCATCGACGGCGACGACTTCGTGCCCGATCACCTGCGGCAACGGGAACGGCAGATGGTGGCGGGCCAGGTCGGTCGAACACACGCCGCACTGCCGCACGCGCAGCGCGCGATACCCAGGACCGAGCGCCAACGCCGGCTTGCCGTCGCGCTCGACGGTCCAACCGCTCTGCTCGTCTCCGACGTAGCGATACCGCGCCGTCGCGAACGACTGGTCGGCTCGGTACTCGAGGGCGTCGAAGGCAAGCGTCGTCATCGCAGGAACGCAGAGTATCGTCCACGCAGCGCTCCCGGGCTGAGCGGGCGCACCTTCATCCGATCTCCACGGGACCCGTACCGTTGCGCAACAGGTCGAACCCGGGCGCGACCCCGAATCGGGACAGGAACGCGGCGCCGACGTGTTTCTGGACGACCTCGGCATGACCTGGCCGCAGCAACGCGATGGCGCAACCGCCAAAGCCAGCGCCGGTGAGCCGCGCCCCGAACACACCATCGCAAGTGCGCGCCGCCGCGGTGATCACGTCGAGCTCGTCGCAGCTGACTTCGTAGTCCCCCGACGCCGACGCGTGGCTCGCATTGAGACAGGCACCGAGCCGGACGTAGTCGTGCGCGCGCAGCGCCGCCGCCGCCGTTCGCGTGCGCTCCATCTCGGTGACGACGTGCCGCGCGCGGCGGTAGCTCACGTCCCCCATCGCCGACCGGCTCTGCTCGACGTCGGCGATCGAATAGAGCGCGAGGTGGGGCAGGTCGCGCACGTGCGTCCGCAACACTTCGTGGGCCGTGGCGCACTGCGCGACGCGTTCGTTGAAGCCGCTCTTCGCCAGCAGCCGCGGCTTCTTGGTGTCGAGCACGAGCACCTCGCAGGCCGACGGATCGAACGGCACGTGCTCCCAGCGCGGTCCAGCGCAGTGCAGCAGCAACACCTGGCCAGCGCGTGCCAGCGCCGACGCGAACTGATCCATGATGCCGCACCGCACGCCGACGAAACCGTTCTCGGCGCGGTGCGCCAACAACGCCAGCTGCTGGCGATCGAGGCGGGTGCCGTGGATCGCATCGAGCGCCAGCGCGGTGACCACTTCGATCGCCGCCGACGACGACAGGCCGGACGCCATCGGCAGGTCGCCGGCGAACACCGCTTCGAAGCCGGTGGAGTGGCCGGTGGCCTCGCGAAACCCCTGCCAGACGCCGAGTGGATACCCGCCCCAGCCGAACGCGGGGCGCGTGCGGGTCCCGACCTGGCCCGCTTCGATGTCGACGGCGAGCTTCTGGTCGATGCTGCGCAGCCGGATGCGATCGTCGGTGCGCGGCCGGATCGCCAGGTAGATGCCGCGATCGACCGCCATCGGCAACACGTCGCCGCCGTTGTAGTCGAGATGCGCCCCCACCAGGTTGATGCGGCCAGGGGCGAAAAAGCGCCGGAACGGCGCCTCGCCGAAATCGGCACGGAAGCGCACAGTCAAGGCGTCGAGCAGTCGGGTTCCGGGCCGGTCGTTCATGCGGGCGTTGCCAAGGACGAGCAGCGCGCATCGGACGCGGCCGACACGACGGACGCAAGCGCGCCGATGGCGGGGCGGGTGTCTCGATCCGGGTCGACCGGGCGATCGCGATCAAGGCCCCTGACGCTCCACCCGAAGCAGCCTTCGCCGCCTCGGAGTTACGGGCCGAGCACTCCGTGCTATAGGCTCGCGCAACTGCCGCGATCTGCCAAATGCCGATGCCCACGTTCCACACGTTCGTCGTTCCCGCCCTCCTCGGGCTGTGCTGCGCCCAGGACGCCGGCAAGCAAGTGCCGACGCCAGCGTCGGCCCCGCTGCAGGAGACGAAACCCCACTTCGTCGTGCGGCGCTGGCCCCAGGACAAGGGTGCGACCATCGCGGTCGTCGGCGCGCGCACCATCACGCTCGCCGACCTGGTCGACCACATCGAGAAGCGGCACTACCCGCAATTCGGGCTGAAGCTGGAGAAGGGGCCGGAGATCCAGCGCCTGCTGACCAGTGACCTGATGCCGCCGTGGGTGCGCCACTTCGCCGACATGGAAGCGCTGCGACAGACCTTCCGCGACGAACTCGCCGACGAGCAGAAGCTCGATGCCGCGATGAGCGCCGCCCTGAAGGGGCGCTTCCAGCAGTTCCTCGAGAACTACGTGAAGAGCAATCCGACGGTCGAGATGACGCAGCCCAAGGTCGACCAGCTGCTGACCACGTTCCAACTGCACAACGGCATCGCCTGCGAAATGCAGGGCATGCTCGACCTGCTCGAGAACAGCGACTACAGCCGGCCGCAGTTGCACGCGTTCTTCAACGCCAACCCGCGCTACTTCGGGGGCCAGGTCACGATCGCGCACATCCTGGTGCAACACCGCGACGCCGGCACCGGCATCCTGCTCAACGACGCCGGCATCGCCCGCGCGACCGAACGCCTCGCCACGATCAAAGGCAGCATCGCACCCGACGGCGTCAACTTCGAAGAACTGGCACGCTCGTGGTCGGAGGATCTGCGCACGGCCAAGGACGGCGGCGTCCTGCGCGGCCTGCACCGCTTCGACGACCGCATGCCGGCGGCACTGTGCAAAGCGGCGTGGGAACTGAAGGATGGCGAAGTCAGCGACGTGGTCGAAACGCAGTACGGCCTGCACCTGGTGCGCCGCCTCGATTTCCAGCAGAACGTGTTCATGCTGTTCACCGACGATGCGATGCCGGCGATCAAGACGGTGATGCAGCGGGCGATGCAGGAACGCAGGCTGATGGACGCGCGGCAGAAGGCCGGCGTCGCGCTCAAGATGTGAGCCGACTCAGCGGCCGGCGGACCACCACAGCAACGCCCAGAACGGGTTGACGACCGTCCACAGGATCGCCCAGCGCCGGAACGACTGCTTCTGCGTCTTGTGCCGGAACCACGCCATCGCGACCCAGGCGCCGATCCAGCCGCACAGGAACAGCAGCCACAGCAGCGTCCGTTCCGGCACGCGGCGGCCCTGGCCGCGACTGCGCCATTTGTCGAAGCCGAAGACGGCGAGCGCCACGAGATTCACGACAAGCACGAGGCCCCAGGCCAGATCGAACATGCGGCGATGATGACGGCGCGGGCTCGGTGCGGCAACGCAGTCGCCACGCCGCTACGCTCGCCGCCCCATGCAGGTCACCGCCCACGACGTCGCTGCCGCACACGACGCGATCCGCGCCCACATCCAACGTACGCCGACCGTCACCGCACCTCGCCTCGGCGAGATGCTCGGCCTGACGCTGTCGCTCAAGCTCGAGAACCTGCAGTTCACCGGTTCGTTCAAGGACCGCGGCAGCTGCCTCAAGCTGCAGCGCCTGGCGCAATCGTCCGAACCACCGGCAGGCGTCGCCGCCGCTTCGGCCGGCAACCACGCTCAAGGCGTCGCCTACCACGCCCGCCGGCTCGGCATCAAGGCCGTGATCGTGATGCCGCTGACGACGCCGTTCTCGAAGATCGAACGCACCGAGGGCCTGGGCGCCGAAGTGATCCTGCGCGGTGAGTCGGTGGCCGAATCGACGGTGCACGCGCAGGCGCTCGCCGCCGAGCGGCGCTTCGCGTTCGTGCATCCCTACGACGACCCGCTGATCGTCGCTGGCCAGGGCACGTGCGCGATCGAGATGCTGGCCGACCGGCCGAGCCTCGACACCATCGTCGTGCCGATCGGCGGCGGCGGCCTGTGTGCCGGCATCGCGTTGTGGGCCAAACACCAGAAGCCGTGGCTGCGCATGATCGGCGTGCAGATGGCGGGTTGCCCGTCGATGCTGGCGAAGGTGAAGGGCCTGCCGCCGCCCACGCTGCACACGCACACGCTGGCGGACGGCATCGCGGTGAAGACCCCCGGCGTGATCACCAGCGAGATCATCAAGGAACTGGTCGACGACATCCTGCTGGTCGACGAAGTCGACGTGGAGACCGCGGTGCACGTGCTCGCTTCGCAGCAGAAGGTGGTCGCCGAAGGTGCCGGCGCCGCCGGCTTCGCGGCGGTGATGCGGCACGCGGCCGCCTTCCACGGGCGCGACGTCGGCGTCGTGATCTGCGGCGGCAACATCGACCGGCGCATGCTGTCGACGGTGCTGCTGCGCGGCCTCAAGCGCGACGGCAAGGTCGCGAAGTTGCGCATCTCGATCAACGACGTGCCCGGCGTGCTGGCACGGGTCACCCAGATGATCGGCGCGTCGGGCGCGGACGTCATCGACATCGAGCACCAGCGGTTGTTCACCGGCCTCGGCCCGCGGCAGGCGGAGCTCGACGTGGTCATGGAGACGCGCGGCAAGGCGCACGTCGACCAGATCCTGGCGACGCTGCAAGGCGCTGGTTTCGCCGCCCAGACGTTGTGAGCGCAGCGCTGCGCGAACGCCTGCGACGGCACGTGGCCACGCTGCTGTCGCCGACCGTGGCAGCTGCGTTGTTCGGCGATGCCGAGGCCTCGGTGCACGAACGGCCGGCCGCCGACGCGCCGTTGCCGACGAGCTTCGTCGCCCTCGCCGACCACTACCCGTCGCTGCTGGCGAACGACCGCCGCAAGGTCGCCGGCGCGTGGTTCACGCCCGACACGCTGGCGCAACCCACCGCCGACCGCACCCTCACGCCGCTGCTGCGCGAACGCGGCCCGGACCTGAGCATCGTCGATCCGGCGGTCGGCGGCGGCACCTTCCTGCGCGCGGCCCTGCACACGCTGCGCGCCGCCGGTTTCACTCCGGCCCAGGCGCTGGGCTGCCTGCACGGCGTCGATCTCGACGCGACCGCGGCGGCGCTGGCCGCACTCGCACTGTGGGATGCGGCCGGCGACCGCGCCATCGATCCCCTCGCGATCGCCGCGCGCATCCGCCAGGGCGATGGGCTCGTCGACCTGACCGCGGCGACGTTCGACGCCGTGTTGACCAATCCACCGTGGGAGACGATGCAGTCCGGCCCGGACGCCGCTCCCCGCGTCCGCACGCTGCGGCCGCACTTCGTGCATCAGGGCCGCGGCAAGCTGTTCACCTACCGGTTGTTCGTCGAACGCGCGCACCAACTGCTGCGCACCGGCGGCCGGCTCGGGCTCATCGTGCCGGCGAGCTTGTGGTTCGACCGCGATGCCGAACCGCTGCGGCGCCTGCTGCTCGAGCAGTGCCGCTGGGAATGGCTGTTCGGCATGGAGAACCGGCGCAAGGTGTTCGCCATCGACGGCCGCTACCGCTTCGGTGTCGTCATCGCCGAAAAGGGCGGGCGCACCGACCAGGTGCGCGCCACGTTCGATCGGATCGATCCCGTCGAATGGGCGGCGGGCGCGCCACCGCACGTGGTCTGGACGCGGGCAGAACTGCAGTCGGTGAGCCCACGTTCCGGCGCCTTTGCGGCGATCGACGACCGGCGCGATCTCGAGTTGCTGCAGCGCATGCATCGCCACGGCCAGCCGCTGCTCGGCGACGGCGGTGCGTGCACGTGGCGACAGGGCGACTTCAACATGACTGCGGACCGGCAGCAGTTCGTGCTGCGCAGCCAGGCCGAAGGCGATGGCTACGTCGGCGGCGCGGATGGGGTTTGGCGTCGTCCCGGCCAACCGGACCTGCTCGCGCTGTGGCAGGGCGCGATGCTCTACGACCTCGAACCGAACACCGGGGCGCATGCGCGCGGGATCGGGCACGAAACGGTGTGGGAACGACCCGCGGACCGCTCGCGGCTGCGGCCGCTCTACCTGGTGGCGGCGGCACCGTGGCGCGCTTCGGCGTCGACGCGGTGTCGGGCCCGGGTTGCGCTGCGGGCGTTGTCGAACGCGACCAACGAACGCACGGCGATCGCGTGCCTGTTGCCGGACCTGCCGTGCGGCAATTCGCTCGGCGTGCTGGAGCCGCGCCTGCCTTCGGCGACACCGCTGCGCGATCTGGCGGTGATCGCGGCGGTGCTGTCGTCGCTGGTGTTCGACCACGCGCTGCGGCTGCGGCTGTCGGGGACGAACCTGAACGCGTTCGTGCTCGGCGATTGTGTGGTGCCGCGCCTCGATGCGGCGGCGAGCACGGAGCTGGCGCTCGCGGCACTGCGGCTGTGCGCGACCGTTCCCGCGTGTGCGGACTTGTGGGCGACCGCGCGCGACGAAGGTTGGGCGACCGCGGCAGCGCCGGCGCCGGTGATCGACGCCGCGGAGCGGCGCGACGTGTTCACGCGCATCGACGCCCTGGTCGGCAAGGCGTTCGGCCTGCGCCCCGACGACGTCGCCTGGATCACCCGCGACGATCCCACGAACGCGCGCGGCCTGTGGCGACTAGACCGCGACCTGCCGGCTGCGGAGCGCCGCCCCGCCCGCTGGCGCGCGGCAACTACAGGTAGGTGAACGGCCGCGTCGTCTGGCAGCCGTTCGGGTTCGTGATGACGAACGTCGCCGGCCCCGGCACGCCCGCTGGCAGCGTGCCGAACATCACACTCGCGAACTGCGACGTCAGCGGCACCGGCACTCCGTTCAAGGTCACCGTCGTGCCGAGCAGGTTCGTCCCGACGAAGAAGATCTGCGTGCCGCCCGCCGACGGACCGTTCACCGGCGACGTCGAGATCGTCGGCGTTCCATTGATGACGCGCTGCGCGGTCGCGCTGCCGAGATTCTGCAACAGCAGCTGCGCATCACACGGCACGCCAGCGGGCATCGAGAACGACGCCTGCGTCGGCGTCAGCACGTTCATCGCCACGGGTATCCCGGCCACCGTGCCAGCGAGCCCCGCGAAGTAGTTCGTCCCGTTGACGATCACGCCTTGCCCGGGCGTCGGCGATGGCGGCGTGATGCTCGTGATCGTCGGCGCCGCCAACGGCCGCAGCCGCAACAGCACTGCGTTCGTCGCCACCAACGTCGCGAACGGATCCACCACCATCACCCCCTGCAGCGTCACGTCGAGCAACGACGGCACTCCGGGGATCGGCAGCGACCACGGCGCGCCCGCCGCGAACACCACGCCACCGAGCCCGAACGAATCGGCGAGCAACAGCGACGGCGAATTGGCGAACGGGGCCGGCGTGAAACACAACGAACCGGCCCCGGGACCGAGCGGCACTTCCGTTGCCGGTGCGGGCGCGCCGACGTGCGCCCACAGCGCGAACATGCCCACCGGCGGCACCGGGGCGCCGCCCGCGGGCGGATCGAGCGACAGCGTGAACGGCTGCCCGAGTCCGACCGGCACCACGCGATCGGCACCGCCGCTGGCGTTGACGCGCAGAGCATCGAGCGTGCCGCCGAGACCATTGGTGATGGCGCCGGTGCCGCACGGCCCGAACACATCGGTGACCGTGATCTGCGGTTGCGGCCAGATGCCGACGCGCCCGAACGCATCGTTCACCGCCACGTCGAGCAACGCGTTGCCGGCGTCGAAGTCGCCGCGCATCGTGAAGGTGTAGCTGCCGTTGGCCTGCGCCGTGACCGGCGAGAACACGATGCCGGTGACCGTGCTGCCGGCGCGCAGCCCGACCGTGACCGGCAGCGTGTTGCCGAGTGCAGCGCCCGCCGCGTCGCGCAACCACACCGTGCCCGTGATCGTGTCCATGCCGTTCGCGCGCAACGTCGACGCGCTCATCGTCACCGTCGATTGGAAGTGGTCGGGCCGGCCGACCTGGTTCGCCTTCCACGCGGTGTAGAGCGTCTGCAGCTGCGCCACGGCGTCCGGCGCCGATGCCGGCTGGTTGGCGACATTGAGGTCCATCCAGTAGTTGCCGGCGCCGCATCCCGCGTTCGCGTTGCACGCCAGGTCCACATCGCTCGGGCGACTGAGGACCATCAGGCCGATGTGCGACGACTTCGTGAACGACGGCGGCGGCGAGCCACACGCCATGGGCGCGCCCGGATTGCACGAGCAGCGACCGTCGCCGCCGAACTGGCGCGCTGCCTGCATCGCCGCCATCAACTTGTCGCCGAGCGTGCCCGGCGTGTTCAGCAGCGCCTGTTCGGCTGCGGTGATGACCGGTTGGCCGGTGAGCACGTTGCCTTGGATCGCATAGACGAGCGAACCCGATTGTCCGGTGATGCCGCCCGCCCACGCGCCGGCCTGGTTGCCGGTGAAGGTGACGGTGCCGCCGACGAGGCTGGCGATGCCGTACTGGCGCGTCTGGTGGCTCGGATCCGCGGCAGCGAGCTGCTGCAGGATCTGCGCCGCCGACGTGCCGTTGAGCATCCCGCTGCGAATGAGCTCCCGCAGCGACAGCGGGCCGACTAACGACTGCGCGCACGCAACCCCGAGCCCGGGCACGACGACGACCGTGTTGGGACGAAGGTCGAAGCCGGTCAGGCACGTCGCGATGCCGAGCGCAATCTCGCCAGTGGCGAGATTGACGATGACGATCGACCACGTCGCCAGCGCCGGTGAGGCGAGGGCCAGGAACGCGAACAGCAACGCAGCGAGCCAGCGCAGGGACGGCATGGGCAGCGGATTGTGGACGTTGCGCGCATTCCGTCCAGACCCGATCAGGGCGTCCCGACAAACTGCCGCAACACCGCGGTGAGCCGACGCCTGGTGGCGAAGCTGTCGGTCCGGCCGATCGCATCGACCAGCACCGTTTGCAGCCCCGGCCCCATGCTGGCGAGCCTCGGCATGGCCATCGCCGCGGCGGCATCGTCCTTGCCGAGTTCCATGACCAGCTCGAGCGCGACCTTGCCTTCCTCGGGAGAGAGCAGTGGCCCGGGGGCGGTGCGGCACGCGACCCGCTGCGAGAACGACTCCGCCCCGAACCGACCGGCGACGTTGCCGTGCAACTGCACTTCGAACCCGGTGATCGCGCCGTGCGCATCGAGTGGCAACCACACCGTGAGTTCGTAGCGGGACTCACTCCGCAGGTCGTTCGGCCCGAAGCGACTCGCGGCAGCGGCCGTCTCGTGCAACACGAGGGCACCCGTCATCGCAATGCCGCGCCTGCCATCGCGCAACTCCAGCGTCGCCGCGAGTTCTCCCTTGGTCTCGACCTTGCGCGAGTGCATCGCCCAGCCCCACGCCCCGCCGCCGCTGGCGTCGATCCAGCTCATTTCGGCCAGCGACTGCCCCACGACGGCGAGCGCCTCGGCGCGCACCGTCCACTTCGCACCCACTGCGATCGGCAACTCGGCGGGCAGCAGCGGCCGCAGTTCGCGCGGGCCGAACCGCCACACTGCCGTCGCCGCCAGCGGCAAGTCGTCGAGCGAGCGCCATTGCGAACGGCACTGCACGGTCGCTTCACCGCGCACCCTCTGCACGAACTGCTCATGCACCGGTACGAACGGCCACACGCCCTCGCCGGGCACGGCCGGCGGCGCCCCCGCTGCGTGGTAGGCGCGGTAATGCGCGACGTACTGCTGCATGCCTTCGGGGGTCGACGCGTACTTCGCATCGGCCAGCGGGGCAGGCAGCACCGCCTGCAACGTCATCACCAGCGAGAGCGCGGTCCCTGGCGGCGCCCCTGTGTCCAAGCGCGACAGCAGGTCGAACACGTAGCGCAGCAGCCGCGCGCGCGGCACCGGCGCCAGCACCGGCACCTGCGCGACGATGCCCGTGGCGTGCAACAGATCCTGTTCGCGGCTCGCGTCGGGCGCCAGCCGCGCGATCTCGATCGCACGATCGACGTAGCCATCCATCGCGAGGTAACGCGCCAAGGCCTGCAGGCAGTACGCACGAACCTGCGGCGTCGCATCGGCCAACGCCAACCGATCGATGCGTTCCAGACTCGGATCGAGGACTGCGGCCGCCACCTCGGTTCCCCAATGCGGGAGCAACGCATCGATCGCGCGGTAGCGCCAGCTGCCCGCCGACTCGTCGTCGAGGATCTGCCACAGCACGCGTGCCGCGGCTTCGTCGACAGGCTGCTGCACGTGGCGATCCCACACGCAGTGCAGCGTGCCGAACGCCCGCACGTGGTCGGCCAATCGCGGTTCCAACCACGGCTCCTTCGTCGCCCAGCCCATTCCGAACTCGAAGAACTTCTCGCGGCCGAGCTCGCGCGCGAGCTCCAGCCCGCACTTCGCGAAGTCCGCCGCCGTGAGGAACGCATACAACTCGCCGAGCCGCTGCGGCGTGGTGCCTTCGGCCACGGCCTCGGCGACGGCGGCCGCCGGATCGAGCACTTTGCCTTCGCCCTGCGCCCACCCAGGCGGTGCGAACGCAGCCAGGCTGGCAAGAACGGCAGCGAAGTCGGCACGGAACGTCAGCATGGTCGCGGTACTCCCGCCATCGGCGCCGGTAACCCGATCGCGCGTCAGCCCTGTGTCAGCACTTCGCCAACTCTGGTCAACGCGTTCACTTCTGCTTGTCGCGCGCCGCCATCTCCGCGGCGACATCGACATCCCATTCGACGGTCTCGCCGTCGGCGATCGTGCGCACGATGCGGATCTCCGGCTTGCCCGGCTCGGCGATCACCGCGGTGTAGGTGTCGGGCGGCACCGAGCCGAACTCGTACCAGCCGGAGTCCTGCACTTCGTCGCGGCTCGCCATCAACCGCTTCATCACCGACAGCGTCGACACGCGCGACACCACGGCCTTGCCGTTGCCGTCGAGCAGCGTCATGTGCGCGAACGGGATGCGGCTCTTGTCGACGTTGGTCGCGCGCACGCGCACCGTGGCGCCGCGCACCATGCGCAACGTCACGTCGGCGGCGGCGTCCTCGGCGACGGCGATGTCGTCGAGCTTGCCCGCCTGCAACGCGTCGCCTTCGACCTTGAGCGCGTAGGTGCCCGGCGTCAGGCCAGGAATCGTGAAGCGCCCGTCGTCGCCGCTGCGGATCGGCCGCGCCTGCGCACCGACGAGATCGAGCAGCGGGTTGCTGCGCGCGCGCTTTCGTTCCTTGCTGGTCTCGGTGTAGACGATCTCGGCGCCGGCGACCGGCTGGTTGCTGCCGTCGACGACGAGGCCGGTGATGCTGCCCGCGAGCGGCACCGTGATGACGATGCCGTCGAGGTCGCGCGAGCCGTCGACGACGATCCCGTCGAGGCTGGCTTCGCCGTGCACCGGTTGGCTTTCGCCGCCGCCGCCAGGACCGCCGCGGCGCCGGCCACCGAACTGCGAACCAGCCGTGAGCCGATACGTGCCCGCCGCCACCGACTTCACCGTGAACTCGCCGTCGGCATTCGTGCGCGCCTGCGCCAGGCCGTTCTGCGCGATCATGCCGATCAGGCCTTCGGCCCCGGACAGCGACCCTTCGCCGCTGCCGAGCGAAACCTGGATGCCCGCCACCGGCGTGCCGCGCGAATCGATCACGCGACCGCGGATCGCGCTGGTCGGCAGCGCGATGTCGAACGCGAACTCACGGACTTCCTCCGGCACTTCGATCTCGAATGTCGTCTGCACCGGCTGGCCCTGGAAGCGCGTGACCTGCATCACGTAATCGCCAGGCTTGATGCCGATCAGTTCGTAGCGGCCGTCCATGCCCGCCGCGTTGGCGCGCACACCCATGCCGAGCAGACCTTCGCGATCGGCGCCGAGCAGGGTCACCAGAGCTCGCGGCACCGGCACACCACCTTCGCGCACGATGCCCGAGATGCGCACGCCGTCCTCGCTGTCGTCGTGCACATCGAGGCGCGAGAACTTGCCCTGCTTCACGCCCACCGACTTGAGCCGCATGTTGCTGAGCAGCTCGAGCGGAATGTTGTCGGCGCGCACGTCGAGCCGCGACTTGAACACCACGTACTGGCCCGGCGGCAGGCCATCGACGCGGTAGAAACCGCTCTTGTCGGTGGTCGAGCTGCGCATCGTTCCCGACTGCAGGCTGAGCGCCACCATCATCGCGTCGGCCAGCGGCCGCATGCCGTAGCCCGTCACGTTGCCTTCGATGCCGCCGCCGGCGTCGAGCTTGATCTCGATGTCCGGAGTTGGCTCGCCGGCCTTCACCTCGACGTCCTTCGCCGACGACTTGGCGAGGTCCGGATGGCGCGCCGTGAAGCGGTACTTGCCCGCCTCGAGCGATTGCACCGTGAAGTGGCCCTTGCTGTCGGTGAGCGCGCTGCGCGAATTGGTGGACGACGACAACGCGAGGAAGTCGAAGTCCTCGGCGTCGATCTGGAAGTTGAAGCCGCCGCGGCCGCCCTCGCGTTGCTTGTAGGCGGTCACCTGCGCGTCGCTGACCGGCTTGCCGGTGTCGTCGACGACACGCCCCGACACGGCCTGGCCGGGCACCACCAGGAACACCAACACGTCGCTCTGCTGGCCGGGCTGCAGGTCCACTTCCTGGTTCGCGGGTTCGAGATGGCCTTCGGCGCGCACGCGCACGCGCACGCGACCCGGCGGGATGCCGCGCAGCTCGAAGGTGCCATCGGCGGCAGCGATCTCCTTCCAATTGCCGTCCATGCCACGATCCATCATGGTCTGGCCTTCGGCGAGCTGGCGCGTGCCCGAACGGTCGCCGCGGCGACCAAACGGCCCGCGGCGCTGTCCTTCGTCGCGCGCGCCATCCCCTTCCGCACCGGCATTGGCATTGGCAACCGCCGCTTCGCCACCGCTCGCCTTCGCCTCGGCGGGCTTGGGAATGTCCGTCGTGCGCGTGTCGACGCGGAAGCGCGGCATCGGCTGCTCACCGGCCATCACCTTGCCGCGCACGGTCGCGCCACGCTTCACTTCGATGACGAGATCCTTCTCGTCGAGCTTCACGCCAAACCGGATCGCCGTGGTGTAGCCGTCCTTCTGTGCCTGCACGACGAGGCGTTCGCCCGTGAGGCCCTTGCCGACGAAGCGGCCGTCGGCGTCGGTGGTCACTTCGACGCGGCGCACCTTCAGCATCATCTTCAGGAACTGCGGATCGTCCGGCCGCTCGAACGGGCGGATCTCGACCGCGGCGCCGGCAACCGGCTGCTTCTGGTCATCGACGACGCGGCCAGCCAGCGCGGCCCCGTCGCTGAGCTGCAGCACCATGTCTTCGTAGATGCCGCCATCGACGACGGCGAGTTCTTCGATCTGGCTCGGAGCGAAATCGGCGGCAGCGGCGACGAAGGCGACGCGGCCCGCGGCGACGTGCTCCAGACGGAAGCGGCCCTCGGCATCGGTCTTGATCGGTTCCTGGCGACCATCCGCCGAGAACAGCACGCGGCTGATGTCGAGGTAGACCATCGCGACGTTGGCGCCGACCACGGGCTGGCCCTGCGGATCGACGACGCGCCCGCCGACGATCGCGCCCTGGTGGCCTCGGATCGTGAGTTCGGTGACCTGGCCGGCCTGCACATCGATGCCGTGCACTTCCTCCAACGCAATCGTCGGCGCCGAAGCCGCGACGGTGTAGCCGAGCCCCGTCGGCACACCGGGAATGTCGAACCGGCCGTCCTTGTCGGCCACGGTCTCGAGCCAGCGGTACTGGCGATCGGTCAGTTGGCCGAGGAACGAATTGAGGCCTGGTCGCACGCTGACGTGCGCGCCGGCCGCCGGACCACCATCGGCGCCGAGCACGATGCCGCGCACGCGGCCACCAGGCGAAGCGCGCAGCTCGATGCCTTCCTGGATGTGGCCCTTGGCGAGGCGCGCGGTGCCGGGCGTGCGCACGAACCAGCCGTCACTGGCGCCATCGAGGAACACGCGGCCTTCGGGCAGGCCGGTGATCTCGAAACTGCCGTCGCCATTGCTGACGGTGCGGCCGAGTTCGCGGCGCGGGGCGCGGGTCTCGACGAACATGCCTTCGCTGAACAAGCCGCGGAAGCGGGCGATCAGCGGCTCGATGGAGGGCTCATCCTTGACGGCTACGACCTCGACGCCGGCGAGGGGCTGGCCGGTCTTCGCATCCAGCACCACGCCGCGCACGCCGGTCGGGGGACCGCCGACGGGGATCTGCTGGCGGGCGCCGTCGACGCGGGCGACGGCGGCGGCGGCATCCTCGGTGCCGAGGCCAGCCTTGGCAGGATCGATGCCACCGGGGGCCTGGGCCGTTGGGCCGGCAGGAGTCGGGCTGACGTCAGGGTCGGATCCGAAGGCGAGCCACGCGGCCAGGGCCAGGAAGAGGGTGACGACCACGCCGATGGCGGCGATTCGGGCTCGGTTCTGCATGGGGAGCGGACGCCGCGGGGCAGCGACGGGAGATTGGCGGCAAGTAGCCGTTCGGGGACGGTTCCTGCTGCCATCCCGAACGGCGGCCGGACGGTCCGATTTTCCCCGGGCCTCAGCCGACGAGCGTGGCCGCGTTCCCTGATTCTGGCAACGCCCACTACAGCCTCGGGGAAGCCCGCAAAGTAGCCGGCGACATCGTCGGCGCGATCGCCAGCTACGAGCGTCCGCTGGTGGTGGATCCGGAAGGCCCCAACTCGGCAGCCGCGCGCGCGGTGTTGGCCGAGCTACGCAAAGCGAAGGTCGCCCCCCTCTCGCGCCACTGCGGCAGCAGCTGGTTCGGCATGTGCTCCTCGATGCCGCGCAGGTAACCGCTCTCGTCACGCAGGTCGAGATAGACGCTGAAGATCTGCCGCGTGACGTTGACGAACTCGACGGTGCGCGCCGACCGCTTGTTCCGCATGTAGTGGAGCACGTTCACCAACGTCGCCTTCGCTGGATCGGTCAACCGCTCCGGATCCGCCGAGTAGCCCCAGTAGAACCACTTGCCCTGCCGCGCCAGGTTCCCACTTCACGAGCATCGCTAGCGCCGTGACGACTGTCCCCAATGGCGCTGTGTTGGTGGTGCGTCCCGGCATCTACGGTGGCTTCACTGTCGACACAAAGTCGATCGCGGTGCTCGGCGTCAGTTGCCGACGAGCAGCTCTACACCCTGCGATCCGTACCAGGCACCCGAGCCTGGATCCAACAGCACGCACTGCGCATTCGCCTGGAAGCCGGTGAGCGAAGGGGTCGGGGGAAGATCGAAGGCGCCGCGCACGAGGTGGGAATGGGAATCGCCAAGCGGCGAGGCGCCTTGGGGTACCAGCTGGCCCATGACCACCACCTGCGGCAACGCGTAGATCATCACGTTCTTGAGGCTGCCGTTCAGGCTCGGCACGGGTACCAACAACGAACTGGCCGCGGTGTCCAGAAACAGCGCGACGAGTTGCCCACTGCTGAGACCTGCTACTCCCCATTCGAGTCGCTCCCCTGGAACCGGACGTCCGCCCTCGAGGCTCAACAAGATCTCGCGCACGGTGGTGCCCTGCGGCGCCGTCTCCGCAACCCCGTAGTCGCGGACGTAGCTGCCGAGTGGGGTCGGCCCCGACATGTTCTTCAGCACTTCGAAGCCTCCGCCGGTCGGCAACGGGATCAGCGCCGAGGCACCCAGCTGCGGCACGCCGGCGACGAACACATCGGCGTAACGATCGCGGTCAAAGTCGCCGATCTGCGTGGCCTTGGGTGCCGCCAGGTAGTGCGGATAGAGGCCGCTCCAGAAGCCATGGAGGAGCGGGAAGTACACATGGGTCGGCTGCACCCAGTTCTGGGTGGCAGAACTGATAGGGCCCAGCCAGTAGACGTAATCCGCGGTCTTGGCGCTCGGGTTGATCTGGAGGTCCGCGCCGTAGGCGAGCAAGGCGCCGACGTCGAGTTGCCCATCTGCGTTCAGGTCTGCGACCTGGACTCCCTGCACATCGAACGAGCCGGTCGCGGCGTTGATGGGCACTTGCAGCCACTGCAGAGCGGAGTTGGGCGACACGAAACTCCGTGCTGGTGAGGTGGTCGTCGCCGGAATCGTGGTGAGTTGTCCCGGCAGGAACTGGACCCAGCCCGAGACGGTCGCCGGAGCGACGCAGTTGGACGAGTTGCCCGACACGAAGAAGTCGACCATCGCATCCTGGTCGAGACGCCCTACCGCCAGCGAGGTCACCCGACCCGGAAAGAACAGCTGGACCGCTTGCTGCGGTTGGGGCACCAGCACCGTCGCCATCCCGAGGCTGTTGACCAGGTCGAACTGGAGGCTCGTGATCGAACTCGCGCCAACCGGACTGATCGGCGTGCACTGCTCTTGCCCGAGCAGGTAGAGGGTGCCTCGATTGGTGGTAGTCACCGGACCGGCCACGCCGACCCATTCCATGTCGAGTGCGTCGGTGGCACCGAGGTCGACGTACTGCGGATTCGAAAAGAAGTCGCCCGGAGTTGGCGTGATGGTCGAGCCGGACTGGATGTGGCGACACCAGAACACCAGGAGTCCGAACGAGACGTGGGTGACTCCGCCGACTCCCACGGTACCGATGTTCGAGAGGCCGAACGCCGCCACCGCGATGTCCGAGCCACCGTTGTGATCGAAATCCCCGGTGACGAGCGCCGAGAACACGGGATGGGTCGACCCCATGTTGAGGCCATTCGCGGGATCGAGGAAGTCGTGCACGAGGATCGAATTGCTCGAGCCGATCGGGCTGAAGCCCGAGACATAGGCCGAATGACCGCCGTTGCGGAACGCGTACAGCTTGCCGGTCGACGACAAGGCAACCACGTCGTCACGCACGTTGTCGGCATCGAGCGCAATCGTCTCGATCTGGACGATGGCGGCAGGATCTTGTCCGATTGGGGCAACGATTGGACTGCCATCGAGAAAGAGAGGGCCGGCCACGGGAGTCGTTGGCTGATTGGTGCCCGGATCCAGAACCCTGATCCGGCGCCCCTGCGAGTCCTGCGAGAACGCCTCGAAGGCAGCGGTTGCCTGGTTCCGCACTTCCCATTCGGTGATGAGGACATCGCCGGTGGAGCGTCCCGAGAAGTCTCCGGTCAGGATCTGCAGCGCGGGTTGATTGAAGGTCGAGGCGCGGAACTCCACGGCTTGCAGAGGGACTTGCGCCAGGAGAACGCCGGGTAAGCCGGCGGACGCAATCAGAAGGTTGTGGATCCACTGCATCAGATCACCGCGGCGGACAAGGAACGATGGAATACCCCGGCACGCGGCGGCAATCGACTACCGCGACCCGATGCACGGCATCGTAGCCGATGAACTCTCGGATCGGTGATCCCGCCCGCCTCTCGACCCGACTCCGCGTCACCACCGCATTCTCCGAACAGACGAAAACGTGGCGGTCGTCGTCGAAATCAGCAAGATCGCCGACATTCGGCACAAGTCGCGACTACGCAGAACCAATGATCATAGAACGCTTCCACCCGATCGGGATTCCAGGCACGCCTTGGGGCGCTGCGGAGAAGGCAAAGTGGTTCGAGGGCCGCAAACGGCAACGCAACTACAAGACCGACGTGCTCGCCAAGCTCGAGCGGCTTGGCCCAGGCTTCCAAGTCGAGCAAATCGGCGCGCTGAGCATCGACCCACAGCGCTACCCGCTGTTCGCGGTCGCGTCTCGCAAGGTCGTCGCCGGCGCTCCCTGGGTCCTGGTGACCGGTGGCGTGCACGGCTACGAGACAAGTGGCGTGCAGGGCGCGCTGGCGTTCCTGAGCACCGTCGCCAGCGGCTATCTCGAGCGCGTCAACCTCGTCGTCGCACCGTGTGTCAGTCCGTGGGCCTATGAGGTCATCAACCGCTGGAACGCACAGGCCATCGATCCGAACCGTTCGTTCGTGCCCAACAGCCCCGCCGAGGAGTCACGTGCGTTGATGCAGTTGGTTGCCAATCTCGAGAGGTCCGGCGTCGAGTTCCTGGTCCACATCGACCTGCACGAGACGACCGATACCGACGAATCGGAGTTCCGGCCAGCGAAGGCGGCTCGCGATGGCGTGGCGTTCGAGCCGGGTACGATCCCCGACGGCTTCTACACGGTCGGCGACGAGGAGAATCCCCAGCCCGAGTTCCAGGCCGCGATCGTGAAGGGCGTCGAGGCCGTAACCCACATCGCGCCACCCGACGCCAACGGGCAGATCATCGGTGCGGATGTGACGCAACACGGGGTCATCAACTACGCGTACAAGAAGCTGGGCCTGTGTGGCGGGATGACAAACGCGCGCTTCACGACGACTACCGAGGTCTACCCCGACAGTGCGAGGGTCACGGCTGCGATCTGCAATGCCGCTCAAGTGGCGGCTGTGCGCGCCGCGTTGGACCACGTTCTCGCGTAGTCGTGTAGCGGTGCAGTCGCAGCCAGCTGGCCCTAGCCGTTGCGGCATCGCCCTGGGCACGGAAGCGGTCGAATTGGCGGGCCAGCGGGTTCACGTGGTCTTCTTGTCCCGAGACCGGGGTCGCGTCACGCGAAATGTCCCCCGGGCGCCAACCAGAAGACAAACCTCGGCCCCATCGACAGCTACACCATCGAGTACGCGCCGCCAGCCCCTGACCCTCACACCACGGCTGCGAGCGGCAACTCAAGGACGAAGACCGTCTCGCCCGGCCCCGAACGGTCCATCCGGATCGAGCCGCCGTGCGCTTCGGCGAGTCGGCGACAGATCGCGAGCCCGAGCCCGGTGCCCGACGTCTTGGTCGTGAAGTAGGGCTCGAACAGGCGGCTGCGCACCGGTTCGGGGACGCCGGGACCATCGTCCTGCACGACCACCGCGACGCGGTCGCCGACACGCGAAGCCGCGAGGCGAATGCGCACGCCCGCCGATGCCGCCTCGTGCGCGTTCTGCACGAGGTTCACGAACACGCGCGCCAGGGCCTTGCCGTCGATGGCGACGCGCGCACCGGCGACGTCGGCAGCGACCGTGAGTTCGAGCGCGATCGGCTTGCCCGCGAACAGACCCGCGAGTTGCTCGCGCAGCTGCTCGAGCCATGCCGCCACCGCCACTTCCTGTCGCTGCGCCGGCGCCACGCCCGCGAAGGCACGGAAGTCGCCGGCGATGCGATCGAGCGCGTCGGTCTGTTCGAGCACCGTGCGCGCCAACCGCTCCGCCACCATGTCGGCGCGCGGGTCCTGCTCGGCGCGCGCGCGCTGCAGCAATTGCGCCGCCATGCGCATCGGCTGCAGCGGGTTCTTCACCTCGTGCGCCACCTGCCGCGCCATCTCCGCCCAGGCTTGATCGCGCTGCGCCGAAGCCAGGCGCTCGCGTCCGATCGCGAGTTCGGAGGCCATCTGGTTGAAGGCGAACGCGAGTTCGCCGAGTTCGGGCCCGCCGCGCGGCGGCACGGCGACGGCGAGATCGCCGCCCGAGATGCGCCGCGTCGCCGCGACCAACGCCTGCACCGGCGCCACGATCGCGCGCGACGCCACCAGCGACCACATCACCAGCACGAAGATCGTCACCAGGATCGCCACCAGCAGCACCCGCTCGAACGCGTCGCTGGCGGCGAACAGGTCCGCTTCGGGCACCACCACGCCGACCACGAACGAGCCCGCCGCCTTGCCCGCACACGGCGCATAGCCGACGCGCCACGGCCGCCCGTCGCTGCCGAGGAAGGAACCGCGCCCCATCGCCGTCGCCGTCGCCACCTGTTCGCGCAGGCCGTCGGGCAACAACTCGCCGTAGTGGTGCCGATCGGTGTGCGCGTTCACCAGACCGTCGCGCCCGGCCAGCAGCACCTGTGCGCCGGGCAAGCCGGCGCGATCGAGCAGCGCGCGCCGCGCCTGGTCGAGCACGAGCTGCACTTCCGACCAGCGCATCAACGCGAACAGCACCGCCGGCGGTCCGTTGCCGCGCGGCACGTCGAGCGTGATGCCGACGTGGTGACGGGCCGGGTCCATGGAACGGAAGTCGGTGCCGCGGTGCAGGTACTTCGAACGCCCCCACGGCAGGTAGTGCACGCCGCGCTCCTGCTGCGCCTGCCGGAACCAGCCCTCGTCGGCGACGGTCTTTGGAATCAGCGCCGCGCGCTGGCCGTGCGCACTCGGGTCGAGGCGCTGGCCGTCCTGCCAGAAGGCGACGCGGCCATCGGGGTCGGCGAGCAGCAGCAGGTCGACGTAGGTGTCGAGCAGCCCCGGCACCAGCGTCACCTGCTCGTCGAAGGCGAGCCGCGCGGCGGGCGTGGTGAAGTCGTTGCGCGCCATCTCGCGCACGATCGCGCAGGCCTGCAGCGTCCGGTCGAGATGCGCTTCGATCTTCTGCGCGTGGTCGGCGGCGAGCTGCGGCAGGAACACCCGCACGACCTTCTCGTCGATCTGCTCGCGCATGCCGCGCAGCGAGAACCAGCCGTACAGCACGAGGGGCAATACGGCGGTCACCAACAGGGTGACCAGAAACCGGCTCGCCAGCGAAGATCCGCGCACGGCGCGATTATGCCCGCGGGATCGGCGAACGCTCAGCCGCCGTTGCCGCCGCCGGGCGGCGTGGTGCCGCCGGTCGCGGGCGCCGGCACCGGATCGGCCGGTGGCGGCGTGCCTTCGGTGGCCGGCGGGGCGATGGCAGCGCGCAGTCGCGCAATGCGGGCCTTGCCGTCCTTCCAGTTCGGGTAGAAGCGCTCGGCGTCGCTGTAGTGCTCGAGCGCCTTCTGCAGGTCGCCGGCCGCTTCCGCAGCTTCGGCATCGATCCAGGCCTTCTGCGCGCCTTCGATGTCGATGCGCAGGTTCTCGATGCGCGCCTTCTCGTCGGCTTGACCCGCGGGCCAGTCCTTGGCCAAGGCCTCGAAGGCCGCCAGCGCTTCGCTCTTCTTGCCGAGCACTTCGAGGTCGCGGGCGGCGCGATAGCGCGCTTCGCCTTCGAGCTTCTTGGTGACCTGCACCAGCTCGCCGATGTCGTTGCGCGCCATCACCGACAGCTCGAACGCTTGCGCCAGCTGTTCGCGCGCGAGGTCGAAGGCGCCGGTGCGCATGCTCTTCTGCGCCTTGTCCACCAGCACCGCGGCCTTGACTTCCTTATCCATCTGGTCGATCGCCTCGCGCAGGCCGGGCAGCTTCGGATCCAGCTTCTCCGCCATCATGTATTCCTGCATCGCCGCACCGAACTGGCGGTCGCGTTCGCATTCCTTGCCGCGGGCCATGGTCTTCTCGGCATTCGATCGCCGCGCCCGCGCTTCCAGCTCTCTCGCCTCGGCGCGATCCGGCGCGTTGAACAGCGCGTTGGCCGCGTGCCACTGCACTTCGTAGAACCGGAACTCGGGCAGCTTGCGCACCGCGTCGAGGAACTCCTCTTGCGAACGCGTGCTCATGCGCGCGGTCGCCACCTTGACGGCGTCGAGGCCCTTCTGCGCCGCCTCGAGGTTGGCCACCACCTGCAAGGCCTGCATGTACATCTCCGTCGCCTGCGCGTAATCCTTGCGCACGAAAGCGTCATCGCCGAAGCCGGCGATGCGGTTGGCCTTCTTCAGCCGCGCCCGCGCCACCAGCGATTCGAGCTCGGGGTAGTCGGCCTGCAGCGAGCGCAACTCCTCGAGATCAACCAGCGCCACGTCCTCGCGTTCCTGGAAGATGTGCTGCTGGGCCCGCAGGCGCAGGCACTCCAACTGGGCCTTGCGATGGACGGATGCGAGTTCGGCATCGACTTCGGCGCCGCCGGCGGCCTGGGTGCGGAATTCGCGGTCGATGACCACGAAGGCGTACTGGTGGTCGCCCAGATCGGTGTAGCGCTGGCTCTCCTGGATCGCCGTACGGGTGGCGCAACCGACCAAAAGCAGGGCAGGCAACAGGCGGAACATCGTCATGGCAGACACCCGGTGGCCAGGCGGCCAGGGAAAGGCGAAGATCGTCAGGGGCTTGAGACTGGCCGAACCGGCGTCATCTTCCCTTTCATGACCGTGATGTCCACAGCTTCGCCGATCGCCTTTGGCCTGCAGGACTATGTGCGCACGATCGAGGGCGTGCTGGACCGGCACCCCTCGAACCGCCTGATCATCCGGGAGGTTTCGCTGGCGACGAAGACCCTGTGCGCCGACGACCGCTGGCTGGAAGAGCGCTTCCGCGTCGGCAATCCGGACTACTACACGCGCCATCTGCTGCATCGCGACCCGCAGAATCGCTTCGTGGTCCTGGCCCTGGTCTGGCAACCCGGCCAGATGACGCCAATCCACGACCACTCCTGTTGGGGCGTGATGGGCCTGATCCAGAACTCGCTCGAGGAGATCTGCTACGACCGGCTCGACGACGGCAAACGCACCGACTTCGCCGAACTCGAACAATCGCGCGGCACCGACGTCGGCCAGGGCGGGGTCGCCTACCTGCTGCCGCCGTACGAGGAGATCCATCGCATCGGCAACACCAGCAGCAAGCCGACGATCTCGCTGCACGTGTACGGGCGCGACCTCGACGAGGTGAACGTGTTCGACCAGGTCACCGGCAAGGTCTCGCCGATGCGCATCAAGTACTACTCACCGGAGTGCGGCAAGGCGCCGTTCGTGATCTGACGTCGCGGCCGCGGTCGCTGTGCGACTGCGTCGATTCACGCCTTGCTGATGAAGGCTTCGAGGTCGGCCTTCAGCTCGTCGAGCCCGTAGCTCGGCACCGTGATGCAGCGGTAGACGATGCGCTCGAGGTCTTCGGGCGTCTTCGGGTTGAGCACGTGCGGCGGGCTGTAGCTGTAGAAGTAGCTCAGCGACAACCGCTGCGTTTCGCCGCCCATCTGGCGACCCGCGTATTCCCACGGCACTTCGTCGAACGGCAGCGTGCCGGTCAGGATCTCGTAGATCATCACGCCGATCGCCATCACGTCGGCCTTGCTGTCGGCGAGCAACAGCGGGTTGTAGTGCGGCGTGGTGGTGACCACCTTGTGCTCGCCGCCACGCAGCGCCGGGTCGAGCAACACGATCTTGCCGCTCGGCTTGACGATGATGTTCTCCGGCTTGAGGTCGCCGTGGTACGGCAGCGTCTCCGACTGCTTCAAGGCAACCAGCGCCCGCACGATCGCGAGGAACCAGTTGAGGTGGATGCCTTCGAGGCTGCGGATCTTTTCGCGCAGCGTCTTGCCGCGCACGTACTCGAGCACGAGCACGGGGTTGCCGTCGACGACGAGCCGGTCCTGCACCGCGACCAGGTTCTCGTGCTGGCAGGCGGCGAGCAGATCGCCTTCCGCCTTGAGCAGCGTGGCAACTTCGTGTTCGTCGAACAGGTCGATGCGCACACCCGCCGGCTCGAAGAACACGGCTTCCGCCGGCAGCTCGTCGGGGCTGATGCCCTCCGGCGTGCGCCGCGACGTGACTTCGAGCAAACGCGTGACCTGCCGGCCGCCGCCGGCTGGGGCGCCAACTTTGAGGGCAACTTTGTTGCCGGTCTGCTCGTGCTGGGCGAGGTAGACGGATGCAAATCCGCCACGCCCCAGGAAACGAGTGATCCGGTAGCCCTGCACGACTGCTCCGACCGCGAGCTTCATCATCCGCTGTGTGTCCCGGTTGCTAGCGAGAGAGGTGGTTTCCCGCAGCCTTGTTTCGGTATCCCCTTTGCCGGAGTTGAGTTAGGCCAGAGCCAGGGGCTGGCCGGGCGATGCCACGGGACCTTCCTTCTCACAGAATCCGGAACGTCTGCAGCGGGCTCGCGACCGGTCGGCCAAAGCAGTCGCCGACCACGTACCAGTGCCGGATCTCGCCCGGGGCAAGCCCGCTCGGCAAAGCCGCCTGCGGCCGGTATTCGGAGCTGTCGATGCCATCGACGCGCACCACTTCCTGGTAGTCGGCGTCGAGCAGGATCCAGGTGAACGGCGGGCAGGCATCGCCGAGGCGCCAGCGGAATACCGTTGGCATCGGCGTTTCCCCGGCAGGGGTGATCGCGCGGGGTGGCATCAAGTACGCTGCCAGATGAGCCGATGAAGCGGCAACATCCGTTGGCATCGAGCCGACGGGATCGAGCGCAGCGATGCAGGCAATGCCAAGACATGCGAACCCGAGCGGACGCGGCCACCACGGTTGCGGGCGATTGGCTCTTGCCATCGACGCGACGGCCTTCGCTTGCTCACTGGGCATGCGCCAGGCGCGCGTGAGCAACTTGCCGTCCGGCCCGACTCGTCGCGGCACTGCCGCGCCGGCGTGCACGTAACGATGCGCCGCCCACAAGGCCCACTTCGACATACCCCATGATCGGAACGAACCCCCGTCGGCCACAGCGATTTCCTGCGGCACTCCTCTGCGTCGGACTGGTCTCTGGCATCGGCATCGTGTTCGCCGCGTGCGGCGGCGGTGGTGGTGGCGGCGGCGGCAGTGGCAATGCCGCCCCGTTCCTCGTGACCGCGGCCTTCGTCGGCGCTGGCCCAAGCCCTGCTGCCGGCGACACGCTGATCCTCACGTTCTCGGAAACGGTGACGCTCGCCTCGGGTGCCTTGCTCACCGACGCCGACGTGACGTTGTCCGGCGGCGCCACGCTGGGAACGGTGGCGACGGCGCCGAGCTTGCTGAGTTCGAACACCGTGTCGGTGACGCTTGGCAGCGGCGTGGCGTTCGCGCCGGCCACGACCACGATCACGCTGCGCACGGCCGGCTCCGGCGGTGGCAACGACGTCGTGCGCGACGCCAGCAACCAACTCGGCGTCGCCGGCACCGCGGTCGTGATCGGCACCAGTGACGGCGCCGCCCCCGCGATCGGCAACCTCACCATCGCCGCGATCGACGACGCGTTGAACGGCACCGGCTCGGCCGGCGGCACGCTGCAGATCCCCGCGAACGGGTTCACGCTCGACCTCGCCTACAGCGACAACAGCGCCATCGCGACCGCGCTGACGACGATCACGGCCAGTGTCGCGGTCAGCACCAGCAGTGGCTCGCAGCCGGCCGGCACCAACCTGCTGTCGTTCCTGACCACGGTGACGGCCACCAACACGGCAGCGAGCTACCAGGTGCCGTCGACGGTGACGTTCCCGGCCGGGGCAGTGACGTTCTCGGCGATCGTCGCCGACGTGTCGGGCCTCGGCTCGGCGACCTCGACGTTCTCGGCGACGGTGCGCGCCTTCACCGCGACCTTGCAGCCGTTCGAGACGACCAACAACTCGTCGCAGGTGTGGTTCCTCGACTTCTCGCGCGACATCGAGTCGTTCACGACGAGTGCGATCGCTGGTGGCGTGTCGGTGGACATCACCACCGGCAGCAACGGCACCTCGGACTTCGAAGACATGCTGCGCGTGCTCGGCTTCACCACGGCCACGCCCATTGCGAACGTGCAAGGCGGCCTCGACAGCAACCAGGTCGTGATCGCGCGCTGGAAGCAGGCGCTGGTCGACAACCTGGATGCGTTCTACGCCGGCGCCAACATCGACTTCACGCTGACGCAACCGGGTGGCACCTTCGGCGGCAGCTCGAGCGTTCCCTACGCGAACCTCGGGTTCTCACGCGTCAGCGTCTGCGGCGCCTCCGACCTCGCCGGCGTGCTCGGCGTGGCGATCTTCGATCCGAACAACGCGACGCAGAACGACAACTCGGTGACCGACTTCGGCGGCACCCGGCTCGGCATCTTCCTGCACACAATCGTCGATTCGGGCTTCGGGCCGCCGTCGTCGAGCCTGTTTCGCCAGACCTACGGCACCTTCGCGCCGTCGCTCACCGGCACGCCGATCGGCGACGATGCCGACGACGACGACCGACTCACCGGCGTCAACACCGACGCGCGCGCCGATGCGATCGACACCGCCCTCGCCGACTTCGCACGCTTCATCGCGGTCGTCACCGCGCACGAATGCGGCCACTCGATGGGTCTGGTGCAGAACGGCGCGATGCCGACCGGCCTCTACGGCAACGACAGCACGAACTTCCCGGGCTCTTCCGACGGGCACATCCGCAACACGGGCCTGTTCCCCGCCGGCGCCACCAACATCATGAGTCCGTCGCTGTCGTACACGACGGCGATCAACGCCGCGACCGCGTTCAACACCCTCAACCTGGCCTACCTGCGCGAGCAGGTCCTCTACGGCAACTGACATGCGCACCTTCTCCTTCGTCGCGACCGCACTCGCCGCAACCGCATTCCTGCCTGGCCAGAACCTGCGCCAGGGCCTCGTCGACGCCCATGCCGTCGTGGTGGCGCGCCAGCTCGGCAAGACGCCGCATGACGACGATCTCGTGCTGCACCGGCTGCAGGTGCTGCACGACGTGCGCGGCGCTGCCGGCAACGCCACGGTCACCGTGCTCGACTGGCCAAAGCTGGCCTTGCACCAACGGCCGACGCCGCGGCAATCGCGCCTCTACTGCCTGCAGGACGCCTCAGCGACCGCAACGCGGCTCGGGCTGCCGGCGGCGAACGGTCCCTACTTCAAGATGGTCGGTTGGGCCGGCGCCAATCCGTTGGTCGGCGCCGAAATCGGAAACGACGCGCACGTTCGCTTCGCGGCGCTGCTCGCGGCGGCCGAAGCGGGCGCCGCGCCGGCGGACACGGCGGGTTCGCTGTGCGCACTGGCGCTAGGGCAGGAGTCGGCGCTGCGCGTCGAGGCGACGAAGTTCCTGACCGAACGTCCGGACCTGCGCAGCAAGCTCGGAGAACTGCAGTGGAGCCAGTTGCTGTCGCGCGCGAGCGGCGAGATGGAGGATGTGCCGCACAAGATCGCGCTGGCCGAACTGTGCGCCGAGCAGAAGCTCGATGGCACGTTCGAAGCACTCGTGGTCGGGCTCGGACCGGTTGCCGATCCGGAGTATGCGCGCGCCGTCGGGCGCATCGGGCGCATGCTGCACGGCGAAGACGCCGCCAACCGGCTCGGCACGCGGCTGCACCAGGCCGGTGATCCGAAGGACCGCGCGGCCCTGCTGCTGGCGCTCGGCGCCACCAACACGACGACCGCACTCGACGCGTTGTTGCGCATGGACAAGAAGGACGCCGCCGTCGCCGCCGCGCTGCGCGAGCACCGTTCGCCGAAGGCGCAGGAAGCGGCTGGCTCGAAAGCTAAGAAGTAGTGCGTGCGGTGGCGCGGCTTCGAACCCACGCTCGCTTCCACTCTCGCCGCGTTCACGTGGGCACAGAGCTCGACCGTGATGCCATGCCTCGCCGTGCGCAATCGTCTGTCGGTGCACGATCAACAGAAGCTGCATTCCTGCGCACATCGGAACACCGATCCAAGGTAGAGCGGACGCCCGACTCGGATTCAGTTGCCGCCTCCGAAACCGATCAGTTCGTCAGGGACTCGCACGATGCTGGTTCCGGAGCTCTTGGAACACTTGGCTGAGTTCTTCACGATTCCTCCGCGAATTGCATGCTCAACTTCAACGACGCGGGAAGCGCTGAACAAGGACTCGCCCGACCATCGTTGAGACTCTCAACGCGTTCCATGACTGCGAAGCTCGGCTGGCGACGGCGGGCGAACTGACGCAAGGTGGCAGCGCTCACATGCACCGAGGGACACGTAGTTGGCGCGAGCCTGCGCCAGACTGAGCGAACCGTTGGGGCCGCCGCGAACAACGTTCGCATCGTGGTCGTCTTGACCATCGTCTTCCCAGAAGCACACCGGACAGGTGAGGAACGCACCGCGCTCACGCAGTGTCCACCGGCGACAGCAGGGACAAGGAAACTCAGGCATGTGCTCCATTCGAATCGGGCCAACGACCTAGCCACGCGACCGGCTTGCTCTAGAGCTGCGGAGGAAGAGCAATTGGTACCTAGCGCAGGTACCACCGCCCGTCGATGCGCTGCAACTTCAGCGTCTTCGGCAACTCTTCGATCTCGCCAATCTCCCACGTCGCCGTGTTGCCATCATCGCTGAGCACCGGCGGCAACTTCGCGGCCTTGTCGAACGCATCGGCGATCACCTTGCCACGCTCCCCTTCGAATCGCGCGATCAGGCCTTCCAGAGCCGCGTCCTTTTCACGCAGCTTGTTCAACTCATCCGGCGCGCAATAGGTCTCGGCGAAGTCGCGAACCCGCCCGGCGCGCAGCATCGCCACCATTTCGGTCAACGCCGCTTCCGCCGCCAACTTGCCCACCTGCTTGCCATCGCGCGCGAACGCCTCGAACGACTGGTTGTCGTTGTCGCCGCCAACGAACAGAAGATCCGCTTGCTTTGCCTCGGCGCGCACGAACATCACGTTCCACGACTCCGCGTCGCCACACGGATCGCCGCCGCGTTCGCGAAACCACACGAGCGTCGAATTGCCAGACAACACTGTGAGCAGGAACACGTGCTTGGTCTCGCCCTTCTGCATGGTGCCGGCGAGCAGGATCGGAAACGCCTTCAGCTTCGTTGCGATTGCCGCGGGGATCTTCGCCAGCACGGTGGCGTCCTCGCGAAACTCGAGTTTCTTGGCGCTCGCCTTCCTGCCCAACCGCTCCGCCAGCGCCGGGTCGCTGCGCCAGACCCCTAGCAATCCGTTGGCGACGATGCACTGCGGTTCTGGCTTCACCTGCAGACCATTGCCACTGTCCTGGGCAACGGCGAGGAACGGAAACAGGACCCCGACGAGCCCCCTGGCGACGTGCGTGCGCATGCCCCTATCAGAGCGCAGCACGGCATCGGGTCAAGTTGGCGCCATCAACGCTTGAGTTGCGCAATCACCTGCAGAGCCGCAACCCGTTCGAACAAATGCTCGCGCGGCTGCAATTCCGCGGCGACCTTCACCAACCGCGTCCCATTGCCATGCCACCGCTTCTCCGCATGGTCATCGCGCGGATTCGCCAGAAACGCCGCCGCATCCCCGCGCAGCGTCCACTCGATCATCGGCACCGCCGACCGACCCGCATACAACTCCAGCCGCGGCGCCAGCGGACCATCGAGCGCGATCTCCAACTCAAAACCCCCGCGCAACAACCACCGCAACCGATCGCGTTCCGCGCGCGCCAACGACGCCCCCGAAGGGAAGATCACTCCACCACGATCGGCGACCGCCGCCACCGCCGTCACCGCGTGCCGCACTTTCGCATCGGGTTCCCGATGCTGCCGCTGCATCGTCGTCAGCGAACGCACCAATGGATCGCACAACAGCACCAACCGTTCGCTTGGCGAATCGCCTTCGCGCTCCTTCGCCACCAGCACCCGTTGCAGCGTCACCAACGGACCGAGCGCGATCGGCCGATACACGAGACCACCGTCGCCAAGACACACAAGCCGCACCCCCGCCCACGCCCCCGCGCGCGGTTGCTCGACGGCAGCGCGCCCGCGTTGCCACGGTTGCAGCGCGCGCTCGCCATCGACGACAACCACATCGCGAACGCGTTCGTCGCGCGCCTGCGCCAACGTGACCCGCACCCGCGTGCCGCAACCGAGCCAGAGCTCGACGCCGCTCGCGAACGGTCCCGCGATCTCACCGCTGCGCAGATGCAGATTGCCGTCGGGAGCGAGCAGCAGTTCGACGCCTGAGGGGAACGTCAGCTTCACCCCGACGGAGCGGCACTCGATCGACACGCCGCCCGGCGTGATGCAGCCGTCGTCACGGAAGCGAAGCTCGCCGCGTTCGACGGCGAGCCCACCGTCGCCGAGCCCGAATTGGCGTGCATCGATGCCACTGTCGGCGCCGTCGGCGAGCACCAGTTCGGCATGCTCGACCGGCAGCTTGGGCGGCGGCGTCGGAGCCTGGGCCATCGCGGCCATCGCGAGCCAGGCGGGCAAGAACAGGGCAGGCGTCGAAGTTCCCATCGCATCGCGTCTATCGGCACGCGGCGGACGGGCACGGGAGGGCTTCGGGGACGGACTTTCCCACTTTGTCTCTCCATGTTGCGACAAAATATGCGATATTCGTCTCTGTGAACAGTGACAATCTGAAGTTCGTCCTACGAGAACTGTCGGAACGTCCTCTGCACAAGGGGCATGCACGCGACCTGTCGATTCCGACCGACACCGGCAAAGTGGTCGGACTGTCTGGCGTGCGCCGCTGCGGCAAGACCTTCCTGTTCTTCGAGACCATGCGCCAACTGATGGAGCGCGGCGTGCCGCGCGAGCGCATCGTCTACCTCAACTTCGAAGACGATCGCCTGCACCCCATCGCGGCCAACGAACTCGACCAGGTGCTGCGCTGCCAACGCGAACTGTTCGCTGCGGCTCGGACCGGACGCATCTACCTGTTCTTGGACGAAGTGCAAAGCGCGCCCGAATGGCAGCGATGGGTTCGTCGCCTGCACGACACCGAGGACATCTCGATCTTCGTCACCGGCTCGTCGTCGGACCTGCTGCAGCGCGATCTGTCCGCGGCGATGCGCGGGCGCAGCATCACGCTCGACGTGTTCCCACTCAGCTTCCGCGAGTTCCTCCGCTTTCGCGGCATCGTGCCGCGCGACCACGACGCCAACAGCGAGAACGAAGTGCGTGCGGCGTTGGCCGAGTTTCTGCGTTGGGGCGGCTTCCCCGAAGTCGTCGTCGCCGCACCTGAGCTGCGCCCGCTGATCCTGGACGAATACGCGTCGCTGATGCTGTGGCGCGACCTTGTCGAACGGCACGCGATCCGCAACGAGAACGTGATGCGCGCCCTCTTGCGCCACTGCTTCCGCAACACCGCGTCGTTGCTGAGCCTGAACAAGCTGCATCGCGATCTGGAATCGATGGGCGTGAGCGCCGGCAAGAACACTCTGTTCGACTACTGCGCCATGCTGGAAGAAGGTGGCCTCGTCCACTTGCTGCCCGTGCACGATGGTTCGGTTCGGCGCCAGACGCGCAACCCGCGCAAGCTGCACGTCGTCGATCCGGGATTGGCCACCGCGTTCGCGGCGCGTGCTGAAACCGACCTCGGGCGCCGCCTCGAAAGCGTCGTGTTCTTGCAATGCCGGCGCCGCAGCCGGGTCTGGCACTACGCACTCGGCGAACACGAGATCGACTTGTGCGACGCCGAGGGCAGCGCGTTCGTCAACACCTGCTGGAACCTCGTCGATCCGCTCACCATGAATCGCGAAGAAGCGGCGCTGCAGTTCGCGCGCACGACCCTGCCAGCCGCCACCGGCGTGCTGCTGTGGCAGGAAGCGGTCGTCGACATCGAGCAACGCATTCCCGGCAGTCGCCCGGTGTGGCGCTGGTTGCTGGAGCAACCAGGTTCGAGCCTCGAAGCAAATCGCGTCGGCTTGTGACGATCAGGAGCGAACGGCGACCCCGAGCTGCTCGGCGAGCACCGCGAGGAACGCGCCGACGTCGGTGACGATGCCCTGGCTCTGCGCCGACCCACGATCCGCGAGCTTGCTGACGACGGCCGGGTGGATGTCGACGCACACCGTCAGCACATCGGCGGCGATCATGTTGCCGGTGCCGATCCCATGCAGCATCGAGCTCAGGATCACCACGAGCCCCGCGCCTTCGAGGATCTTCGCGTAGCCAGACTGCGCCGCGATCAGGTCCATTTCGGTGTCCGGCAGCGGCCCGTCGTCGCGAATCGAACCGGCGAGGCAGAACGGCACCTTCGCCTGCACGCACGCGTGCATCACGCCGCCCTTCAGCACCTTCTTCTGCACCGCGGCCTGGATGCTGCCGCAGCGCCGGATCGTGTTGATCGCGCGCATGTGGTGCATGTGCCCGTGCACTGCCGGCCGGCCGTGCGCCAGTTCGACGCCGAGGCTGGTGCCGAACAGCGCCACTTCGATGTCGTGCACCGCGAGCGCGTTGCCGCTCAGCAGGCCATCGACGAGACCGGCCTTCAGGATCGCCGCGAGCGTCGGACCGGCACCGACGTGCACCACCACCGGACCTGCCACCAGGATCACCTTGCGGCCTTCGGCGCGCACTCGCTTCCACTCGCGCACGACTTCTTCGACCTGCGCTTCGAGGCGCCGTTCGGAACTGACCCCGCCTTGCATGAACCCGAACTTGCCTTCCTGCAGCTTGCGGGTCGTGTACGGCGTCACCCGGATGCCGCCGAAACCGACCACGAGCCGCTGGCCCTTCTTCAGGTCGCGCAACTTCACGCAGCGGAACGCGCCGCCGTCGTCGACCACGGTCGCGTCCATGCGCTGGCTCTGCACCGCCAGCCACTGGCCGTCGACGCGCACTTCGGTGGCGAGATTCGTCGTCGAGTAGAAGCCCTCCGGCGCGGTGCCTTCGATGTCGACGACGGCGAACTGGGCGTCCTGCGTCTCGGTCTCCGAGAGGCCGAGCGACATCAGGTCGGCGCGCACGCGGTCGAACACCTTGTTGGTCGGCGCCGTCACTTCGAGTTCGAGCTGGCTCTCGTCATTGCGCGCCTTGCCGATCTCGAGCCGGATCACCCGGTAGGTGGCGCCGGCCGCTTGCACGGCTTCGAGCGCATCGGAAAGAAGGCCCGAATCGATGAGGTGGCCCTTGGCCTGGAACGACGCGACGACGGACTTGCTCACGCGAAGCAAGGTAGCCGGGGCAAGGGCCGACGGGGAAGGTGCAAGGTGCCGAAGCGAACGCACCGACACTGCCCTCGAAGCAGTCGAGCGGTAGCATGCTGCCGCCACGCGCACCGATGTCACCACTAGCGACCCAACTCGTCTCTGCCATCGGTCAATGCCTGCGCGGCAAGGACGCGGCCATCGAACTGGCGGTGACGACCCTGCTGGCATCAGGCCATCTGCTGATCGAGGATCGGCCCGGGGTGGGCAAGACGCTGCTCGCCAAGTGCCTGGCGCGCGCCTTCGCGTTGCCCTTCCAACGGCTGCAGTGCACCGCCGACCTGTTGCCGAGCGACATCACCGGCGCGCAGATCTGGCAGCCCAAGACCGGCGAGCTGGTGTTCCGGCCAGGCCCCGTGTTCACGTCGGTGTTGCTCGCCGATGAACTCAACCGCACGCCGCCGCGCACGCAGTCGGCGCTGCTGGAGTGCATGGCCGAACGGCGCGTCACCATCGACCGCACCACGCACGCGCTGCCCGACCCCTTCTTCGTGGTGGCGACGCAGAACCCGGGCACGGCCGCCGGCACCTACCCGTTGCCCGAAAACCAGCTCGACCGCTTCCTGCTGCGCGTGCAGATCGGCCATCTCGACGCCGAACACGAAATCGACGTCGTCGCGAGCGAGGACGGCCATCGGCAGGCCGACGAGATGCCGGCGGTGGCGAGCCGCGACGACCTGCTGCGGGCGCGCGCCGCGATCGAACAGGTGCGCTGCACGCGCGAGCTGGTGGCGTTCATGGTGCTGTTGGCGAATCGCACGCGCACGGCGACCGACGTGCTGCAGGGCGTGAGCACCCGCGGGGCGCAAGCACTGCATCGCGCCTGCCGCGCGCGCGCCTTCGTGCACGGCCGTGCCTTCGTCGTGCCCGACGACGTGCGGGCCTTGCTGCTGCCGGCGTGGAGCCATCGCATCACCCTGCGCACGGGGGACTGTGCCGACGCGGTGCTGCAGCAGATCCTCGCGGAAACCCCGATGCCGGAGTGATCCACAGGCATGGCCGCGAACGGGACGCGCCTGGAGTTGACGCTGCGCGGTCGCGTGCTGGCCTGGCTGGCGGCGTTGGCGGCGGGCGCGGCGTGGCTCGGCGGCGACGCCAATGCGCGACTGGCGGCGGCGCTGCTGGCGACGCCGTTGCTGGTCGATCTGCTGGCCAAACAACGGCACCTCGGCGCGTTGCGCATCCGCGTGGCACCGCGGCGCACACCAGCCAGTGCCCCGTTCCTCGAAACGCTCCTCGTCGAACACGCAGGCCCGCGCCCGCTGCGTGAGTTCCTGCTGCACGAACCGCGCACCATGCGCCTGCAGCACGCGGTGCTGTTGCCGACGTTGCCGGCGGGGCGAACGGTGCACTTCGCCGTGCGCCAGCGCAGCCTGCACCGCGGCGTCGCCAGGGAGCGGGTGTTCCTGCTCGCATCGCATTGGCCGCTGGGCATGTTCCTGGTGCGCGCAACGGTGCACACCGAGGTCGAGCTGGTCACCGAACCGGCGCGCGTCGCGCTGTCGGTCGATGCCGAACTGGCGGCGGCGGTCGGGCCGACATTGCCGAGCGATCGCGCGCGGCTGGCGGGAACCGAGTTCCATTCGCTGCGCGAACACGACCTGAACGAAGACGTGCGCGGCGTGCATGCGTTGCGCAGCGCCGCCCTCGGCGTGATGGTGCGGCGAGTGACCCACGGTTGGTCGCCGCGCGTAGTCGGCATGGTCGTCGACCTGCGGCAAGCGCCCGGTCGCCTGCTGCCGTCGCGCCGCTTCGAGCATGGCCTCAGCGCCGCCGCGACGTTGCTGCGCTTGCTGCGGCATCGCGGCATCACCGTGCACGCCCTCGTGCTCGGAACCGGCAACACGCTGGTGCTGGTGCAGAACCCGGCCCGCGAAGGCGAGCTGATGACGTTGCTGGCGGCGGCCGAACCCGCGGCGTTTCGCGCGGTGACCGCAGCGACGCTGGCGCCGCTGGCCAACCTCGACCACTGCTTCCTGGTGACGACCGGCGGCAACACCAAGGACGTCGCCGCACTGCGCGGTGGCATTGTCACGGTAGGAGGCGACGACGCGTGAGCGTTCCCTCGCCGACCGAGCGCCGCGCCGAACGCATTGCGGAAGCGATGCTCGCTGTCTGTTCGATCCTGGCCCTCATGCATCTGCCGCACCAGGAACTGCCGGCCGGATGGTTGCTGGCGTTCGTGCTGCCGGGTGCCGTGCTCGGCCGTTGCAGCCGGTTGCGCTTGCGTGGCTGGCATCGGACGATGCTCGCCGTCGTGCTGCAGGTGGCCGCGTGCTGGCTGGCGCTCACGCTGGTCGGACCGATGTCGCGCCCAGCGGCGCTGGCCTGCACGATCCTGCCGCCGCTCGGTTTCGCCACCGCCCGCCACCAACCGTCGGACCGCCCGTTGGCGTTGTTCCTGGGCTTCTGCGTGGTGCTGATCGGCGTGATCCTCGACGGTCCGCAGCTGGGGCTGCTCGCGGCCTGGATCGCGGCCGCGTGCCTCGCGCTGCGCAGCGCCGACCATCTCGCCGCCCACGCCGACACGCAGGTCATAGCGCAGCAGGTTCCCGCAGCTCGAACCGCATGGAAGAGTGCTGCAGCCCTGGTCGCGGCGACGTTGTGCTGCGTGTTCGCGCTCGAGTTCGGGTTGTCGTTGCTGCCGTCGCCGAGTCGCGCCAAGACCCCCGGCAGCAGTGCGTCGGGCGCCAACACTGACCGCGTCAGCGGGGCGCCGCGCGTCGGCCTCGACGACACCTTCACGCTCGACAACTCGAGTGGCGGCCTGGCCGACGACGGCGACGAACTGCTGGTGCGCGCGATCGCGCCGGCCAACCGGACCGTTCCGCCCGGCCTCTACCTGCGCACCGGCTTCCACGCCGAAGCGGACCTGGCCGAGTGGCGGCCAGGGCGACTCGACCTCGTGGAACTGCGCGCCGGCGACTGCGAACTCGCGCCGCGCGTCCGCGCCGAGGTGCAGCAGTTGTCGCTGGAGCGATTTCCGGCCGGTAGTGCCTTCGTGTTCGTGCCGCCCCACACGAACCGGATCACCGGGCTGCGCAACCTCAACGTCGATGTGCGTCGCGAATGGGTGCGGCAGCACGGGCCGGGCTCGATGCAGCCGTACGACGTGTCGTTCGCAATGCCGCGGCCGCCAGCCGACGACGCGGTGGCGTTCGCCAGCGCCGAGCTGCTGCAACTGCCCAGGGGTTTCGACCGCTCCCGTTGGCAGGCGCTGCTCAACGAGTGGCAGGTGCCGGCGGCACCGGTGGCGGCGATGGCGCGCATCGCGACGAAGCTGACCGAACACTGCCGCTACGAACGCAGCGAGCCGTCGGGTCCGTTCCCCACAGCGATCGAGAACTTCCTGTTCTCGCCGACACCGCGGCGTGGCTACTGCATGCACTTCGCTTCGGCGGCGGCGCTGCTGCTGCGAGTGCACGGCATTCCGTGCCGCATCGGCGTCGGGGTGCACAACGGTCGTCGCGATCGGGATCGCGCCGAAGCCCGGTTGTTCAGCGCCGAGAACGCCCACGCCTGGGTCGAAGTGCCGCTGCAGGGCCACGGCTTCGTGGTGTTCGATCCGACGCCCGCGGCCGAACGTGGGCAACGCAACGGGACGCCGCGCGACCCCGACGGCCAACCGCTCGACGTGACCCTGCCGGACGACGATGCAGCCGAGCCGGTGCCGGAGCCGAGCGCCGACCTGCCTGGGGTCGACTTCCGGCATGCGATCCTGGCCGCGCTCGCGGCGCTGGCCACCATCCTGTTGTTGCGCAGTCCGCGGCGCGCCTTCGCCCCTTCGCTGCAGGCAGCCGAATCCGCGGTTCCCGCGGCGGCGCGCCGGCTGTTGGCGCAGTTGCTGCACGAACTGGCTGCCGCCGGGCACGCGCGTCCGCCCGGGGCGTCGCTCGAGTCGCTCGCGCGCACCATCGCCGCGCAGAAGAACGTTCCGGCCGCGGCGATCGCGAGTGCCTTCGCCGCCTACCAGGAAGTGCGCTTCGGCGACCTGCCGTTCGACGCCGGGCGGGAACGCACTCTCAGCGAGGCAGTGGCCGCCACGCGCACCTGGCGGCTGTCGTCGGCGTCGACGACACCGTGACCGCGGTCAGGACAACGCCGGCCAGACGCAGTCCACTTCCAGTTCGTCCCCGTCGCACTTCGCCAGCAAGGCGCCGCCAAGGCGGCTCTGCACCAGCGCGGCGGTGACGAGGCCCGAAGCTGCTGCCGAACGGTCGAGCAACGAAGTCATGCCGGGCGCCACGCGCACCAGGTCGACGAACTCGCGTGCCCCTTCGCGCGGCACGCCGCTGGCCAGCACGCGCACGCGCGCGCACGGCCGCAGTCGCCCACCACCGATCGCGACGGATGCCGGCGCCAGGTTGACCGTGATTCGCTGTGGCCCGAGCTCGATCAACGCCATCAACGTGTGCCACAGCGCCTGCACGGCTTCGGCGACGACCGTGCGCACGACGGGCGCGTCGGCTGCGGTTTCGAGCACGAGGCGGATGCCGCGATGCGCCGCGGCCTTGGTGGTCACCGCCAACGCTTCGTCGACGATGTTGGCGGCGGGCACGGTGGCGCGCTCGCCCAGCCCACGCGCCAGCAAGCGTGCCAGCGTGCGCGCGAGCTGCGCCCCTTGCTGCGTCGCGGCGCCGAGTTCCTTCGCTGCCTGCCGATGCAGCGGATCGGTCAGGTGCGGTTCGGCATAGGCCGCGAGCCCAAGGCTGGAGTTCAGCAGGTTGTTGAAATCGTGCACGAGCGTGGCCGCCAAGGCCGCCAACGTGCGCAGGCGAACGAGCTCCGTCGCGGCACTCGCGGCCCGATGCTCGGCGGTCGCATCCATGACCCACAGCCAACGCTGGCCGGCGTGTTCGACCAGACGCAGTGCGAAGCAACGACCTTCGGTTTCACAGTCGACTGGCTGCATTCGCTCGAGATCCGCAATCGCCGTCGGGAGCAGGCCAATGCCGGCCAACGAAGCGGGTCGCGTTCCCGCGGTCGCCCGGGCGATGAATGCCGCCATCGCCTTCGTCGTTGCCACGATCGCGCCATTGCCGTCGATGCAGCCGACGGCCAGGCCGAGTTCGTCGAACAATCCGGGGGGCGGCGAGGTCACGGCGAGTTTGTAGCGGAACGGACGTTCCCGGCCCACGGCTCGTTCACGACCGGACCTGCAGGCGCAGCCGACCGCGATCCAGGGTGCCCCGGCAACGTCCCAGCAGATCGATGCCGAACACGCCGTGCACGGGGAACACGGCACTGCCGCCGCGCGCGACCACCGGCAACGTCACCCCGACGAATCGCGCCATCGAACACCGCAGCGAGAGGTCCTGCACCTCGCGCACCGACACCAGTGCACCGCCCACCGTGCGCACGCGCCGGAAGGCCGGCACGGCGCGCGCTTCGCCGCCGGCAAGGCGCAGCAGGCCGGCTTCGGTCAGCGACGAGTGGCTGGCGCCGGTGTCGAGCACGAACCACATGCGCACGTCGTCGACGAACACCGGCACGAGGCACCGGCCATCGACGCGCAGGCACTGGACCGACTCGTCGGCAGGCAGACCGCGCGGCACTTCGAGCACGACACTGCCGCGTTCGGGGTCGATCGACAGTCGGCACGCAGCCAGCAGATCGAGTCCGAGCACGCCGCGGGGAACGCGTTCGGGCCCGCCGTGCAGATCGCGCAACTGCATCGCCGCGTCGTCGATCACGAGCACGGGAACGGCACCGAATTCGATGCCGCCCAACGCGAACGCTGGCAACACGCCGATTTCGATCGGCAGGGTGCGCCCGGCGCCATCCAACGCCGAGCCGGCCGGCCGGCGATCCTGCACCGCCAGTTCGTCGGCGAACGAACGCGACAGCGTCGTCATCGAGGTGCCGGTGTCGATCGCGAACGGGCGCGACAACGACCCCGCGGCGCACACGAACTCGGGCATCGCCCCCGGCAGCAGCGGCTGCTCGACCAGCACCGGCCCGGTCGCCGTGCGCTGGAACGGCAACAGCGCAGCGAGCTCCGCGAAGGCTCGTCGCCGCTCGGCGTCTGCGGCGGCAGCACCGGCGCGCAGCGGCTCGACACTCTCGACATACCGCCCAGCCTGGAACAGCAGGTCGCCGAGGCGACCCTGGCAACGGGCGATCTCGGCGTCGTTGCCGGCGGTGCGCACCGCGCTTCGCAGCACCGCGATCGCCTCGTCGTCGCGCCACGCCATCTCCATCAGCAGCGCCCCCCACTGCGCCGCCGCCGCATGCCGCGGCGCCCGCGCCCGCACGGCAGCGACGCGTTCGCCGGCCTCTTCCCAGCGACCTTCGCGCAGGGCGCGAGCGGCGAGTTCGAGTTCGAGCCCGTCGTCGGGCTGCTCGCCAGCTCCCGTGCATGCGGTCAAGCCCAGGAGCCACGCCGCCAGGACGGCCCGACCACCACCGCGGCGTTGCGCCGGCGCGGCCATCAGTTGGTCGTGATCTGGATCGATCGCCGTTGCACGAGCCAGACGCCGCGCTCGACCGAACCGATCGACTGGGCGAAGGTCGACAAGTCGCGGTATGGGTCCGTGGTGCCGGTGACGACACCGTCGCCGAAGTACGCCGACACGGTGAGCGTCCAGGTCCGGCCGGCCAGCAGTGGAGTGACGGCCTCGTTCGGCAGACGGACGAACGCGAAGTCGGTCAGTTCGCGCGGCACCAGCGCTTGCCACAAGCGCGTCTCGCCGGTGACTTCGTTGCGCAACTCGATGCTGCCGTGCAGCGCGTTCGCCGGCAGCGTGAACTGCACCGTGAACCCATCGGCCGGCACGGTCGCATTGGCGGCCGGCGCCACGATGTCGGGGAACTGATCGAACGCGACCGTCCCCACGGGAAAGGACGACAATCCGGCGGCGCCGCGCGGCAGCGACACCAGCGCGCCGACACCGAGCGTGTCGTTGCCCACCACGTAGTTGCCGTGCAGCAGGCCGAGCCAGCCGTGGCCGGCAGCGGTTCCGTTCAACTCGGGCAGCGTGAACGTCACGTCGGCGCCGCTGGTCGCGAAGTTGCCGTCGAGGTCGCGCACGATCGGCACGATCCGCCCGGAAGGTTGCTGCAGGGCCAGCGCCAACTGCAGCGACGGCAGCGCGAGTTCGGAATCCGCGCCGCTGAGCGCACCCGCGAGCGTGAAGGTCGTGTCCGCGACGAGATCGAGCGCAAGGTCGCGCGCGATCCGCGCGCCTTCGACGGGCGCCGCGTCGGCGGCGATCGCCACCTTCTGCAGCGTCTTGTCGCCACCGGGCGCCGTGAACTCGATCGCCGCCAGGTTGCCGCCCGTGGCCGGGACCCCGGCAACGAACGGACCGTGCGTGGTCGCCGGATCGACGTCGAGCGGGAGCGTCGTCGGCAACGACATCCCTTCGATGACGTCGTCCCACCATTCCTGCGCCGACAGGCGGCGCGTGGCGAGAATCGCGTGCTGCCGACCCGGGTCGGCACCGAGCAGGGTGCCGGCAAGGAGCCCGTGCCGCGCGAACGCGGCGAGCGGCGTGCGCAACACGCGCTGCAACGGCAGCTCGAGGTGCTCGCCGTTCGGTGACACGATCGAATACGCATGCACCAGCACGCGCCCATCGCGTTCGGTGCGGACCGTCGCGGTGGCTCGCCCGGCGAAATCGCGGGTGATGAACAACACACCGCCCTCGCGCGTCTCGCCGGCGAAACCTTCGCCCGGCACTGCGCCCTGCATGATCGCGGCGTCGTAGACGGGACCGCCGCCGAACGCGTCGCTGGCGTAGGCACGCGTGCGACGGCCACCGAGATACCAGGCGCGCTGCTGGAAGAACTGGTAGGCATCGAGCCAACGGCGGCCGCGTTCGAGGAACCCGATCGCCTGTCCATAAAAGACGTCGCGCGTATCGCGCGCGCGCCCGTCCTGGAACCCGAAGTACTCGGCGGGCACGTCCTCGAAGGTGACCTGGCCCTGCGCATCACTGGTCAGCGACAACGCCACGTCGCCACGCAGCGAGCTCAGGCGCGCCGGCGCGAACACTTCGGCGCGGCCACGCAGCACCTGCTGCACGCGGATGTTGCCGGCCAGCACCGTGTCCAACGGCAAGTCGGCGAGCGCGGTCGTTCCGGCGACGACGGCGGCGGTGACGCTGGTGCGCACCGGCAACCAGCTGCCGCCGGCCACCGCCTCCACCACACAACTGCGCGGCGCCCCGTTCGCGAGCGTTGCCGCGATGCCGGACGCGACGAAGTTGCCGTTGCCATCGGTGACGGTCTTCACGTGATCGACGAGCACCATCACGTCCGGCAGCGAGGACGCCGGCGTTGCCGCAGCGATCACGCGACCGCTGACGGTGGTCGCCGCGACATCGACCGCGAACGCATAGAGGCCGCCCGTGTTGGCTCCGCTCGCAGTGATGCGCCCCGCCAAGCCCGTGCCATCCACCGAAGTGTCGGTCCATTCGCCCGTGGACGGGTCGAAGCGATACAGGCGGGCCTGCCCGGTGCCGAGCCCGAGGTCGTCGGCGATGTCGACGACCGCCGCCGGCGTGAAGGTCACGTCGGCAGGTTCGATCCACAGCCCGCGCGAGAACAGCCGCCCGCCGGTGGCCGGTTGCGGCAGGTCGCCAGGCAGGTGGTGTGCGGCCAGATCGCCGAGGCGCAGGTCGATGCTCACCGCTCCCGCGGGCGCACCGACGCTGGCGCCACCCGCGATCTGCAGCTGCGATCCGATCGTCGAGGTGACGACCACGCCACCCGGCTGCGTGCCAGGCGTCAGGGTCGTGCTCGCCGCCAGCGGAAAGTCCGCGGCGAACAACGGCGCCGGCAGATCGCGGCCGGTGATCGACGTCGCGACCTGGAACGTGCGCAGCGTGTCGCCGTTCGTCGCCGCCGCGTTCTCCGTTTCGACGCGAACCAGACGACGGCCACGCGGTTCGGCGAGGAAGTCGCCGCGACCGTTGCGGCCGGTAGTGCCTGAAGCAGTTGTGCCGCCCACCGACACCGTCGCCCCCACGACCCCGCGCGACTGGTCGTCGAGCACGACGAAGCGGCAACTGACGTCGGGGATCTCGGGCAGTTCGGGGCCGATGTCGCTGCCGTCGCCAACACCGCAGGCGACGACGAGCAAGCCGCAACCAAGGGCCGGGAGAGTCGCGCGGCGACGCGTGGGCAGGTTCCTCACTTCTTGTCCCCTTCGGTTGCCGCTGGGCGCGCCCCACGCGGCCTCTGGTCGAAACGGTCCGGCTCCGGCGGCGTCGCCACGCGGCTGCGGCTGCCGTCCTTGCCGACTGCGCGCACGCCGACCACCGCGTCGTCGAGACACACGCCGGGGAACGTCGCCAGCAGGCGGCCGCTGCGCGTCGGCGTCGGGTTGGCGGTCTTGGCATCGACCACGTGCGTCCAGTCGGCGTCGGTGGTCTCCCGCCACACGAACTCGCAGTCGGTGACGCCCGCCGGCAGTTCGAACACGAGTTCGGTGTCGTACCGATCGCGACGCAGCTGCGCACTGACGACGCGCGGTGCAGGCGGCGCCGACGCGAGCTCGGCGAGCGTGGCGACGACGACGCGGGTGACGTTGGCCATGTAGCCGAAGTCGGCGAAATCGGGCACGTCGCCGTACGGCCGCCCATCGCGTTCGGTCAGGTTCTGGTGCTGGCGCGAGAAGTCCTCGCGCGGCTCGCTGAGTCGCACGGCCGGAACCCCCTGGTCGAAGAACGAACGGTGGTCACCGCCGCGCCCGAACCGATCGCCGCGCAGGATCAGCTTGACGCCGAACTCGGGAACGTGCGTGCGCGCGGCATAGCTCACCATGCGCGCCATGCTGCGGCCGAAGCTGTCGTTGCCGCTCGGCGCGTAGCTGAAGCAGCGCACGTGCCGGTCGTAGCGCGCGCCGTCCATGCCGAGCGTGTTGCCGACGATGTCGCAGCCGATCATGCCATCGACGACGGCCCCCGCCGCCGCCAGGGCCTTGGCATGCGCCGCCGAGCCGATGCAGCCCTGCTCTTCGCCGTCGTAGGCGACGAACACGAGCGTCGTCGGGAACGCCCGCGTCGCCAGCACGCGGCAGGCTTCGAGCGCCACCGCGGTGCCCGACGCATCGTCGACCGCGCCCGGCGCCGCGCCCTTGCCGTCTTCGCCGAGGCTGTTGCGCGAGTCGTAGTGGCCGCCGACGACGTAGACGCGCGTGGGATCCGAAGCACCGCGCAGCGTCGCGATCACGTTCACGATCGGCACCTGGGCCGGCATGTTCGGCCGCAGGCACGGCACCGTCTCTTCCTGCAACTCAACGGTGAGCCGGCCGCCGCTGGTCGCCGCGATCGCTTCGTACTGCGCGCGCAGCCATTTGCGCGCTGCCCCGGTGCCTTCGGTGTCGCTGTCGGTGCGCGACAGCACGTGCCGCGTGCCGAAGCTCGCGAGCTTGCGCACCGTGCTCTCGAGTTGCTGCGGATCGATGCGGGCGATCGCGTCGGCGACGACCTGGCGGATCGGCGTCGGCTCCTGGGCCAACAGGCCACCGACGCAGAACGGGAACACGACGACGGCGAGGTTCTTCATGCGAACAAATCGACTCCATCCATGCCCGAGGACTTCGGCAGGCCGAGGATCGGCAACAACGTGGTGGCGATGTCGCACAGGCGCCCGTGCTCGCGCAACCGGCGACCACGCGCCGCTTCGCCGGCGATGATCAGCGGCACCGGGTTCGTGGTGTGCGCGGTGTGCGGCTGGCCGGTCTCCGGATCGACCATCATCTCGACATTGCCATGGTCGGCGGTGATCGCGACCGTGCCGCCGAGTCGCAAGAACTCCGGCACGATGCGCGCGAGGCACTGGTCGATCGTGCGCACTGCCTGCACTGCCGCCGGAATCAGGCCCGAGTGGCCGACCATGTCGGCGTTGGCGAAGTTCAGGATCGTGACGTCCGGCCGTTGGCCGCCGGCGAGCTCCGCCAGCAGCGCGTCGGTGACCGGCACGGCCGACATCTCCGGCTGCAGGTCGTACGTCGCCACCTTCGGGCTCGGGATCAACACGCGCCGCTCGCCGGGATACTCCTTCTCGTCACCACCGGAGAAGAAGAACGTCACATGCGCGTACTTCTCGGTCTCGGCGATGCGCAGCTGCCGCATGCCGGCGCGGCTCACGACCTGCGGGAAGGTGCCTTCGAGATTCTGCGGCGCATACGCGACCGGGCACGGCAGGTCGTCGCGGTAGCGCGTCATCGTCACGAAGTGCGTCGACGGCACCGTGGCGCGGGCGAACCCGGCGAAGTCCTTGCCGACGAACGCATCGGTCAACTGCCGGGCGCGGTCGGTGCGGTAGTTGAAGAAGATCACCGCGTCGCCGGTGCGCACGCGGCCGTGGTCCGGCGACCCGACGATGGTCGGCAGCACGAACTCGTCGCCTTCGTTGCGCGCATAGGCAGCAGTGATCGCCGCCTGCGCCGAAGCCGCAGTGTGGCCCTGGCCGAGCGTCAGCGCGTCGTACGCCTTCTGCACGCGCTCCCATCGCTTGTCGCGATCCATCGCGTAGTAGCGACCGATCACGCTGGCGATGCGACCGGTGCCGCATTCCCGCATCCACTCTTCGACCCGCGCCACGTACATCTGCGCCGAACGCGGCGGCGTGTCGCGCCCGTCGAGGAACGCGTGCACGACGACACGATCGCCGAGCAGTCCCTTCGCCTTCGCCATCTGCAGCAACGCGCGCAGATGCAGGTCGCTCGAATGCACGCCGCCGTCGGAAACGAGCCCGAACAGATGCAGCGCGCCGCCGGTCTTCTGTGCATGCGCGATCGCCGACAGCAACGCGGAGTTGGTGGCGAAGCGACCTTCGCGGATCTCGCGATCGATGCGCGTGATCTCCTGGTAGACGACGCGTCCGGCGCCGATGTTGAGATGACCGACCTCGGAGTTGCCCATCAGACCGCACGGCAGCCCGACTTCTTCGCCGCTGGCCTGCAGCAGCGTGGTTGGCCACTTCTGGCGCAGATCCAGCAAGCAGCGCGGCTGGGCAGTGTGGATCGCGTTGGCCGGGCCGGCCGGGCCCTCGCCAAAGCCGTCGAGCACGCACAACAACAGGGGCGAGTTCTTGCTCATGCGAGCATCTTGTCCACGGACACGGCGATGGCCTGTTGTTGGCGACGGATCTCGACCAGCACCGCGGTGGCGCGTTCGAGCGTCTTGTCCGCGAGGTCGCGGTTGGTCAGGTAGGCGGCGTTGATCCGCACGTTGAGGAAGGCGCCCTCGGCCGCGGCGAGCAGCAGCGATGCGCCCGACGCGAGGTCGCTGACGATCGCCTTGCCGACGCATCCGGTGACCTGCTGCATGGCGACGAACACGTCGCGCACCATGCACAGCGTCTCCTCCGGCACCACCATCGCGCCGACCATCGCTTCCTGGATCGCCTTCTCGCGCAGCGCCTTCTGGTCGTCGGTGTCCTTCGGCATGCCATAGGCCGCCGAGACCAGGTCGAACGAACGGCAGTCGCGCTCGGCCATCGGCAGGAGCCGCTTCACGTGGCCGTCGAGCAGCCCCTCGACGCGCAGCAGATCGCCTTCACGATCGACGTTGGCCTTCTTGCCGCGCGAGAATCGCACCACCATCAGGAACAGGGCCGAGCCCATGCAACCGGCCATCGCCGCCGCAGCGCCGCCGCCAGGAGTAGGCGTCTTGGCGGCGAGGGAAGCGATGATCTGGTCGAACGATTGTTGGATCATGACGAGGCGTTGAGTCTCTTTGGCCGTGCGGACGGATCAAGGTCGGACCCGGATCCCTGGTGCCGCGACGCTGCCGACCCTCCCGCCGAGGTGGCTTTGCATTCCGGACAACTTCCGGGGCGGAGCTTCCCGGAACGGAGGCACTCGCGCCGGACCACACGAGCTCGTCAGGCCCGCCGGTGGCATCCGGCGAGTCCGTACGCGAGAGTCGCGTCATGCTCCGCTCCACCCGTGCCACCGTCCTGGGGCTTTGCTTCGGCTTTGCCGGCTGCACCACCGCACCGGTCCCGACCTCGACGCTCATCGCGCAACTGCACGATGCACCAGCCGGCGCGATGGCCCGACTGTGGCTCGCCAACGGCCGCATCATCGGCACCGCCGTGCCGGTGGGCCCCGGCTCCATGCCGGCGGCGGTCCGCACCACGTTCGAAGCCGTGCTGCCCGGCGGCGCCCAGACGTTCGCCGGCCGCGAATCGGGCCCGCGTGGCACGGGTTTCCGCATCGACAAGAACTACGCGGAGCCGGAACACCAGCGCTCGGCACTCGTCGCCGACGACGGCGCCGTGCTCGAACGCGCGCACACCGTGACGATCGCCGAAGTGCCGCCGAACGCGCTGGCGACGGCGCTGCGCACCGGTCCCTCGATCGAAGAAGCCTGGATCGTGTCGGGACCTGCCCGCGAGGAGTTCTGGCAGTTCGCGGTGCGCGACCGCAGTGGCCGCGCCTTCGTGGTGAAGGTCGGCCTCGACGGCACCGCACTCGGCACTGCCCGCCGCACGGCGGCGCGCATCGACGCTGCCAACTAACGCCGCACGCGCATCGCCGCGATCAGCCCGGCGGCACAACCACCGAGCATCGTCAGCGGAATCCACAGACAGACCTGGGCGAGGCACAGCACCGTGGCGCGGCCGAAGTCGTCCATCGCCGGAGCCCCGGGCGCGAGTTGTTCGTAGTGCGTGCCCCACAACGCGCGGACCGCGACCACGGTGAGCGCGATCACCGGCAGCCGCGCCAACACGGCGTAGACGAGCAGCACGCGCGCCAGCTCGGGCCACGCCACCACCGCGAGCAACGCCAGCGCCGGCAGCGCCAACGCCACAAACACGAACGTCGCCAGCGTCACCGAGAGCAGTGTCTTCGCGACCAGGAACACGGCGACGACGCCGAGCAGCGCTCCCACCACGAGGCGCAGCGCGCGGTTCAGATCCGCCGGTGCCTGCCCCGCCAACGCCAGGCGATGGCCGAACCACGCGCCGAACACCGGAATCAGCCAGCCGATGCCGACCACCGAGGCCCCGCCGCCAGCCCCGCGCCCGAACGCCCACGCCGGCCCACCGGCGCGTTCGCCGACGAGGCGCGCGAGCGTCACCAACAAGGTGATCGCGGTGGCGAAGAACAGCGGTGGGCGCAGCGCGGCGGGCACGGGTTGGACCATACGGGACGCGCGGCCGGCGTCACGCTGTCCAGTCGGCGGCGTGTCGCGTACGCTGCGGGCATGCGCACCATTGCCCGTCGCATCGTCCTCGCTTCCCTCGTGACCCTCGGCGCCTGCGCTGCCGGCCCGCACCAGCTGCGTCGCTCGATCGACGACTGGGACCACAAGTCGTACGTGAACAGCCCGTGGTGGAACGCGGCGCTGTGGGTCGTGCCGGTGATGCCGGCGTGCTACGTCGGTGCGTTCGTCGGCGACTTCCTGGTCACCGACCCCTGGGCGTTCTGGCTGCACGATGCATGGGACGGCAAGGGCACTGGCTTCCAGCACCTCGAAGTGCCGTGGACCGATGGGCACATGAGCAGCCTGTGGCGCGACCGCTCCGGCTGGACTCGCGTCGAACGCTGACCGGCGTCCCCGCGCAACCCGAACGGCCGTGACAGCGCGAAATCGCACAGCCGTTACGATGGGCGCGCTCGGAGATACTGCCCGCCATGCTCGCAGAACCCAGTTCGCTTCGTCGTGCCGGATTGGCCCTCGCGTTGGCCGCCGCCCAGGTCGGTGCGCAATGCGCGTTGACCGTCCCAGCCGGGCAGGGCGTCACCGGTGTTGATGGCTCGATCCTGGCATCGGCGTGGTGGGATCCCGACGGCCCAGGCCCGCTCGGCGCGCGGCTCGTCATCGGCGGCACGTTCTACCAGGTCGGCGCCTTGCCGACTCGCAACGTCGCGGCATGGGATCCCGCAACCGGCAACTGGTCGACATTCGGCAGCGGCCTCCCGGCCATTCAAGTGAACGCAATCGCTTCCGTGAACGGCGACGTCGTCGTCGCCGGCAACCTCGCGTTGAGCAACCCAGGCCAGTCCGAACACATCCAGCGTTGGGACGGTTCGGCCTGGGTCAGTCTCGGCGGTGGCTTCAACGCGCAGGTCATGGCACTCGCGGTCCTGCCCAACGGCGATCTCGTCGCCGCGGGTGAGTTCAACCTCGCCGGCGGCGTTCCGTGTTCACGCATCGCGCGGTGGAACGGCACGACGTGGTCGCCGCTCGGTGCGGGCCTCGACAACACTGCCACCGCGCTGAAAGTCGCTCCGAATGGCGACCTGCTGGTCGCGGGCCACTTCCTGAGCGCCGGCGGCGCTCCGGCGAGCCGAATCGCGCGCTGGAACGGAACTTCATGGTCGGCGCTCGGCAGCGGCGTCGCGAACGTACCACTCGCGTTGACCTGCTTGCCCAACGGAGACGTGGTGGTCGGGGGCACGTTCACGACGGGCGCCAATCGCATCGCGCGCTGGGACGGCACCGCGTGGAACCCGTTCGGAACCGGCGCCGACAACCAGGTCAGTGGTTTGTTCACGCGCGCCAACGGCGACCTCATCATCGGCGGCACCTTCACGTCGATCGACGGCACGCCTGCGGCGCGCATCGCGAAGTGGAACGGTACCGCGTGGTCTTCGCTGTCGACCGGCGTGCCGTACGGCCAGGTGTTCGCGTTCGCCGAGACGCCGAATGGCGACCTGATCGCCGGCGGCCACTTCTTTGCCGCGGGAAGCGAACCACTCGATCGCATCGCTCGCTGGGATGGCGCCGCGTGGCACGCGCTCAGCGGTGGCATCAGCGGCAACGGCTATATCGCCGACTCGGAGGCGATGGCGGACGGGTCGCTGGTCGTCGGCGGCGTCTTCCAGAAAATCGACGGCGTGGTGGCGAGCAACGTAGCCCGCTGGAACGGCAGCGCGTGGCAAGCGCTCGGCGCTGGCCTCGATGCGCGCATCTACGATCTGCTCGAACTGCCGAACGGCGACCTCGTCGCGGTCGGTGGTTTCACCGGCAGTGCCGCGCGCTGGAATGGCAGCACGTGGACGACGCTCGGCACGGTCGCCAACGGCTACCTGCACGCGGTCACGCGACTCGCCAACGGCGACCTCGTCGCCGCGCGTTCGACGTATGGTTCGAGCACGCATTCCTTGGTGCGCTTCGACGGCACGGCGTGGTCTGCGTTCGCAACGCTGGGTGCTTCGGGCCGCATCGAATGCTTGACGACGCTGCCGAATGGCGACCTCGTGGTCGGCGGCCGGTTCTATTCGATCGGCGGCGTCAGTGCCGTCTCCTTGGCGCGCTGGGACGGCACCGCGTGGAGCGGGTTCACGCCCGGAATGTGGAACTCCAACGAGACCGTCTACGCAATGCACGTGCAGCCGAACGGTGACCTGGTCGTCGGCGGCGACTTCGCGTTCTACTCGACGCCGACCACGCAGATCAGCCGCATCGGCCGCTGGGATGGCACCGCGTGGCATCCGTACAGCACAGGGCTTGGCGGCGTGCTGATGGCGATCACCGAGTCCGTGACCGGCGAAATCGTCGTGGCCGGGCAGTTCGTGCAAACGCCGGGCGTCGCGGGCAACCAGCTTGCGCGATGGAACGGCACCGCGTGGAGCGCGATCGGCTCGGGCATCGCCGGCGAGTACGTCGGCACCGGCTCGCGCGTCGAGACGATGGCGCGACTCAGCAACGGCGACATCGTGCTCGGCGGCGCCTTCCGCACCGTGGACGGCGTCGTGTCGAACAACATCGCGCGCATCACCACGACGTGCCCGGCGAACGTCATCGCCGCTGGCGCAGGCTGCGGAACCGCAACGTTGACAGCCTCGCATCCGTGGACCGGCACGACGTGGACTTCGCAGGCGAGCAACTTGCCGCCGGCGGCGATGGTGTTCGTCGTGTTCGGCTTTGGCGGGGTCGCGCTGCCGCTCAACACCGTGTTCGCGACCGCGCAACCCGGCTGCACGCTGCACGTGCAACCCGACCTCGTCACGACCAGCCTCGCCAGCAACGGTGCGTGCAGTGCGCAGTTCGTGCTGCCGGCGGATCCAGCCCTCACCGGCATCGCCTTCCGCCACCAAATGGTGCCGCTCGCCCTCGACGCGACGCTCGCCGTCACCGCGACCAACGCGCTGCAACTGACGATCGGCACCTGGTGAGGTGCGTCACCGCGGCGAGGCCGTCTTCGCTTCCACCAGCTCGACCAGCGAATCGCCGTCGAGCTGGCGGATCTCGATGCCGACGGCAGGTGCGTACCACGTCATCTTCGTCTGCGGCAAATACCGCGCCTCGGCCCCGACCAACCGCAAGGTGCGCACGATGCGCAAGGCCTCGAAGGTGCCGGCGGGCACGGTGATCGTGTCGAGATCCTCGACGACGTAGTCGGCGCGCAACGGCACCGGCGGCGCGCCGGGCCCACGATCGACGAACTCGCACGACCACCGTTTGCCGACCCACAGCGGCCAGTGGTAGCGCGCATCGACCGGCGCGAGCAGGTGCTCCGGCGCGTTCGCCGCACTCCATTGGCCGAGGTTGCCGAGATCGCGCGTGCGCCGCAGCACTGGCCCCGCACCCGTGTCGATCGCGTAGTGCTCGGGCGTCACTTCGAGCACGCGGAAGGTGCCGCGCACGTGTTCGCCGCGCACCATCGTGAACGCGTCGCCGACGTTCCACTCCGGCCGCGGCCAGGTCTTGGCGCCGGTGGGCACTTCGGCGTCGAACGCGATGACGCCGCGGCCGGTTGCTGCCGATGACTGCGGCGGCGGTGGGGCCGAGCACGCGAACAACGACAACGCAACTACGACGACGACGACACAGCGCATGCGACGTTCACTCGAGCGGGATCGGGATCGGCCGGAAGTCGATCGCATCGACTGCAGCCAGGTAGTAGCGAATGCCGTCGGCGACGCCTTGGAAGCCGTACTTGTGGTCCTTGCCGTGCAAGTGGCCGTACACGCAGATCTGCGCGCACGCTTCCTTCAGCAGCGCCACGGCCCCCGTCTCGCGCCCATCCGAGTACCGCGGCGGATAGTGCACCAACGCAATGGTGCGAGCGCCGCCCGGCACACAACCACCGAGCTTGCGCCCGGCCTGGATCGACAGCTTGAAGCGTTCGAGCTCGCGGGCGAACACCGTCGCCGATTGTGCATCGGCCCACGGCGCTTCGGGCGGATCCCACAGTCGCGTGCCGACCACCACGGTGCCGTCGGGCAACTGCACCGCATCGTTCTGCAGCAACCGGATCGACGGGTGCAGCACCTTCTCGACCTTAGTGCGCGACTGCCACCACGTGCAGTGGTTGCCCTTGATCAACACCTTGCGGCCCGGCCGCGCGCCGAGCCAGTCGAGGTCGGGCTTGGCTTCGGCGAGGTCGAGTCCCCACGAAGTGTCGCCGCCGACGAGCACCCAGTCGTCGGGACCGACCATGGCGTCCCACGCCTGCTGCATGCGTTCGGCGTGGCCAACCCACTGCGGCCCGAAGATGTCCATCGGCTTGTCGACGCCGAAGCTCAGGTGCAGGTCACTGATCGCAAAGAGGCGCAAAGGGCAGTCCAGGGGAGCGGGAAGACAGTGGCATACGGGACCGGCGCCACATCGCCAACCAAGGAATCGGGCGCGGCCGCATTGCGCGCCGCGCGCCACCGCCGACGATCGCCGCATGCGAACGTGCCGCGTGCGTGGTTTCCCGTTCCTGGCTGCGGCGGCGGCCCTTGGCGCCGCCATGACATCGGCGCTGGCGCAGGAACCCGCCGCGCCACCGTGCCCGGAGACACCCGCGGGCTATCGCCAGGAACTGTGGCAACAAGCCTGGCAGATCCACCACCGCGCGGTGCTGATCGACACCCACGTCGACACCACCACACGCGTGCTGGACCAGGGCTTCGACATGGGCCAACGCGCCGCCGATGGCCATTTCGATCTACCGCGCGCCGCGGCCGGCGGCCTCGACGCGGTGTTCTATTCGATCTACGTCGACTCACGTTTCTACGGCGACGAGCACACGCTGTTCGCCGATCCACCCGCGTCGATCAACGACGACTGGCCCCGACCGAAGGAACCCGGCGCCGCCAACGGCAGCGCGCGCCGCGCCTTGATGATGATCGACGGCTTGTTGCGCACGATCGAACGGCACCCGACCCGCATGGTCGCCTGCACCACCGCCGACGAGTTGCTGGCCGCGGTGCGCGCCGGCAAACACGCGGCGCTGATGGGCATCGAAGGCGGCCACGCGATCGAAGGCGACCTCGGCCTGCTGCGCCTCTTCCACCAGCTCGGCGTGCGCTACATGACGCTCACGCACACCGTGCACAACGAGTTCGCCGATTCGTGTGCCCCCGCCGAACCACGCTGGGGCGGGCTCAACCGCCTCGGCGCCAAGGTCGTGCGCGAGATGAACCGGCTCGGCATGGTCGTCGACGTGAGCCACGTCAGCGACGCGACGTTCGCCGACGTGCTGCGCACGACGTCGGCACCGGTCATCTGCTCGCACAGCTCACTGCGCGCCTTGTGCCCGCATCCGCGCAACGTCACCGACGACATGCTGCGCGCACTCGCCGCGAACGGGGGCGCGGTGATGATCAACTACAACTGCGGGTTCCTCGACGCCGACTACGCCAAGAACAAGTCGGGTCGCGAACAGACGCGGCGCATCCAGGAGAAGGCCGCCCGCGACAAGTTCGCCGATGGCAGCGCCGAACTGCAAGCTGCCCTGAAGAGCCTCGACAGCCGATTCCCGCCGGTCGACCGCCCGCCATTGGCGAAGCTGGTGGCGCACGTACTGCGCGCGATCGAGATCGCCGGCGCCGACCACGTCGGGCTCGGCAGCGATTTCGATGGTGTGCCGTGCCTGCCGCAGGGCATGGACGATGCGACGTTCCTGCCGCGTCTCACCTACGAACTGTTGGCGGCCGGCTGCAGCGAAGCAGTGATCACCAAGGTGCTCGGCGGCAATCTGCTGCGCGTGCTGCGCGCGGTCGAGGCCCGCGCTCTGCAACTGCGTGGCACCGGACCCGAACTGGCCGAGCCGCGCACCGACCAGGAACGGCTGCCGCGCTGACGCGAACTCAGGCCTTCGGCTGGGCCGGCCGCGGCGCGAAATCGTCGCTGGACATGGCCCCGGGCGGCAGGGTCCCCGTTGGCACACCAAAGCCGAGCCCGTGCAGCGCATGCAGTGCGAACTCACGCAACCGTTCGAAACTCGCCGCCGTGACGATCGCCGGCGCGACCATCTGCAGCGCCGGGCGAAGCAGATTGCGCGCCGAGAACAGATGGTACGACAAAGAGCGATCCTTCGGCGTGGCGCGATCCCCGAGCGCAGCCAGCAAGACGTCCTGCGGGTTCCAGGTGTCCGGTGTTCCACTCAAACCCAGCTCGGCGCGCCGCGGCATCGCGTGGTCGAGCACGGCCGATTCGACGATGCCAGCCAACATGATCGTCGCCATGCGATGATCGCTGGCTGCCAAGGCCCGGTCGTAGCAACGCAGGTCGATGCCGACCAACGAACGCAGGCGAGGGTCGCGCAGCTTGTGGTAGTCGAACAGCGGTTGGCTGTCGGCCTTGGGCGCCGGCGGCGACGGCGGCACTCCGAACGCCGTTCGGCCAAAACCCGCCGAAGGGTCCACCGGAGCATCCGACTCGTTCGGCGACATCGCCTTCACTTGCTCGCCGAAGGTCGGCACACCCATCACCATGCTGTTGCCGGGGACCATGGTGTTGCCCGTACTCGGCGGCAGGATCTTGGCGCGCTGGGTAACGTCGCCGAAGACCTTGTTCTGCAGGCGCGTGGTCAACGACCGCGTGGCGTCGCCGGCAACCTGCATCAGGCGCTTGATTGGCAGATCGATCAGCGGCTTCTCGGCGAGTTCGACGGCCCAGTCGGCGACCACCTGGCGCTTCTTCTGCAGCCATTGGCGTTCGTCATTGGGCACCGCCTGCTCGGTGAGTCGCAGTTCGATCGCTTCGACGGCGCGACGACAGCAAGCGACCAACAAGCTGGTGTCGGGCGGCGCCAGGTCGAGGTCGACCATGTCCTGGTAGCCACTGATGCAGCGCTGCAGGTAATCCCGTAGGCGCCGCACGTCTCCGTAGAGCCGCGGCAAGTCTGCCGGACCGACCGCAGAGTGCTGCGACAGTTCGAGTCGGTGCTCACCGATGTGTTCGAGAGTCAGCTTCGCGGCTTCCAAGAAGCACACTGCGACGACTTTCTTCACTTGAAGCTGCGGCATGGGACCCGCCAATGCATCGACGCGCGGCAGTGCCCATCTTGACGGGTTGCTCGAAGAGCTTCGTTCCGCACGCTGGCTATGCTCGCCGGCGATGCCCTCCCTCGAACGCGATCTCGTCCGCCTGCTCGGCGATCGTCGCGTCCTCACGTCGCCAGACGCGCTGCTGGCCTGGGAATGCGACGGGTTCACCGTGCACAAATCGAGACCGCGCGCCGTGGTGTTGCCGGAATCGACAGCGGAAGTGCAGGCCGTCGTGCGGCTGCTCTACGCCGCCAAAGTTCCTTTCGTACCGCGCGGTGCCGGCACCTGCCTGTCCGGCGGCCCGACCGCACGCGGCGACGCCATCGTCGTGGACCTGTGCCGCATGAAGAAAGTGCTGCAGATTGCGACAGCCGACATGTTCGCCGTGGTCCAACCCGGCGTCGTCAATGCCGACCTGACCGCGGCGGTGAAGCACCTCGGCCTGCACTACGCACCTGACCCGAGCAGCCAGACCGTGTGCACGATCGGCGGCAACTTCGCCGAGAACAGCGGCGGCCCCCATTGCTTCAAATACGGGATGACCCAGGACCACGTGCTCGGGGCGCGCGTCGTGTTACCGGACGGTTCGCTGGCCGTGCTCGGGTCGCCAGCCGGCTCGCGCCTGCCCGGCGCGCCGGACCTGACCGCGCTGTTCTGCGGCAGCGAAGGCACCTTCGGCATCGCCACCGAGATCACGGTGCGGCTGTGCCGCGACCAGCAGACCGTGCGCACGATGCTCGGCTCGTTCGCTTCGATGACCGCCGCCTGCCGCACGGTCAGCGACATCGTCGCCGCGGGGCTGGTACCGGCCGCACTCGAGATCCTCGACCAGGCCACCATTCGCGCGGTCGAAGCCTCCGTCTACCGCGCCGGATATCCCGCCGACGCCGCCGCGGTACTGCTGGTCGAACTCGACGGTCCCGCCGTCGCATTGGCCGAAGAAGCCGCCGAAGTGCACGCCGCGTTCGCGCACAACGGCGCCCTGCGGGTCGAAGAAGCCACCGACCCCGCCAACCGGAAACGGCTGTGGAAGGGCCGCAAGGGCGCCTTCGGCGCGATGGGCCGCCTCAACACCGATCTCTACGTGCTCGACGGCGTGGTGCCGCGCACCCAGCTCGAAGCCGCCCTGCAAGGCATCGCCGCGATCGGCGCGAAACACGGCGTGCTGCTGACCAACGTCTTCCACGCCGGCGACGGCAACCTGCACCCCAACATCAGCTACGACGGCCGCGACGCGGCGCAAACGGCGCGCACCATCGCCGCCGGCCACGAGATCCTGCAGCTCTGCGTCGATCTCGGCGGCAGCATCTCGGGCGAACACGGCATCGGCACCGAGAAGCTCGACCACTTCCGGATGATGTACGACGACACCGATCTCGCCGTGATGGCGAAGGTGCGGGCGGTGTGGAACCCGGACGACCTGTGCAATCCCGGCAAGGCGCTGCCGTCGCGTTCGGCCTGTGCCGAATCGGCGAAGTGGCCGGCGATGACGGCGCGCATCCTGCGCGACGAGGGGCACGCATGACCTCGCCCACGGACCGGTGCGTGGTGGTCGACGACGTCGCCGCCGTGGCGACGTGCCTGCGCGATCGGCCGGGGCGCGTGCGGCTGCGCGGCGGCGGTTCGCGCCAGGATCGCCTGGCCGCGGCCGGCGACGCCACCGTGCTCGACCTGTCGCGACTCGCCTCGATCGTGCGCCTGGATGGACCCGACCAGACCTGCACCGTCGAATGCGGCGTGCGGCGCGAACACCTCGACCAGGAACTGGCGCCGCACGGCCTCGAGCTGCCGTGTGTCGGCGGCGGCACCTTGGGCGGCCTGTTCGCCAGCGATCCGATCGGCGCTTCGACGTTCGGCGGACCCTCGCCGCGGTCGCTGCTGCTCGGCATGGACGCCGTGCTCGCCGATGGCACTCCGTTCCGTTCGGGTGCGCGCGTGGTGAAGAGTGTCGCCGGCTTCGACGTGCACAAGTTGCTGGTCGGCAGCGAAGGCAGGCTGTTCGTCGCAACCCGGCTGCATCTGCGCTTGAAGCCGGCACCGCGGACCTCGCAGTGGTTCGCGATGCCTGGGCTCGACGACGCGCGCGCGTTGGCGCTGGTCCAGACCCTGCAACAAGAGCCGGTGGCGCCGACCCGGCTGCAGGTGCGTCGTGCCGGCACCGGCGACTGCACGGTGCAAGGCCGCGTGGCCGGCCGCGCCGCGTTCGTGCTCGATCTGCTGCGCCGCCACGGACTGCGCGAATGCGCACCCTGCGGCCTCGACCACCTGCCGGCACCCACCGGCGGCGAAGTCGTCGCCGGCATCACGTTGTCGAGTGCGTTGCCCGACCTGTGGCGCCTGTTGCCGCCGCAAGCGGACTTGCTGTGGCATGCCGGCGGTCGCTACGAAGTGGCGCTGCCGACGCCGGTCGCAACCGACGACCTGCTGCGTGCACTCGCTGCGCGTGGCGACCACGCGATCCTCGTGCATGGCGACAGCGCGCGGCGCGGTCGGCTGACACCGCACGACCCTGGCCACCAGCGCATCCACACCGGACTGAAGGCAACCCTCGATCCCCATGGCCGTCTCGTCTGATTGCAGAAGCAGCGCTCCTGGCGCCAGCGCCGACGCCGACGTCTACGCGCGCACGCTCGACTGCGTGCATTGCGGCCTGTGCCTGCCGGCGTGCCCGACCCACCAGGTGCTCGGCGTCGAAGCCGATTCGCCGCGCGGCCGCATCTACCTGATGCGTGCGTTGGCCGAGGGCCGCGTCCAGGATCCAGCGGCGATCCGCCCGTTTCTCGACCGCTGCCTCGACTGCCGCGCGTGCGAGACCGCGTGCCCTTCGGGCGTGAAGTACGGCGAGATCCTCGAATCGACGAAGGCGAAGCTCGAACAGGAACGGCCGCAACGGGGCCTGCGCGCCTTCCTGGTGCGGTTCCTGCTCTGGCACGTCGTCGCGCGACAACGCCGGCTGCGCGCCATGTTCGCGCTCGCGCGCGGGGCCGAAGTGCTCGGCTTGCGCTGGCTGGCGACGAAACTGCGGCTGCTGCCGGCGCACATGGCGCGGCTGCTGCCGCCGGTGCCGAGCGCCGCCGAACGACGCCCGCTGCGCCCCGGCCTGCACCACCCTCCCGCTGGCGTCACGCCGCGCGGCAAGCGCGTCGCCCTGTTCACCGGCTGCATCATGGAGCCGATGTTCGGCCGCGTGCATCGCGCCACGCTGCAGGTGCTGCTCGCCAACGGATTCGAAGTCGAGGTGCCGGCCGCGCAACGATGCTGCGGCGCGCTGCTGGTGCACGCGGGCATGCCTGGGCCAGCGCGCCAGCTTGCCGCCGCCAACGTGCGCGCGTTCGCCGATGCCGATGTCGTCGTCAACAACTCCGCGGGCTGCGGTTGTGCGATGAAGGAGTACGGCCACCTGCTCGGCACCGCCGACGGCGCCGCATTCGCCACGAAGTGCCGCGACATCAGCGAGTTCCTCGCGGCGGAAGGCCTGTCCGCGACGCCGGCCGAATGCCGCACCAAGGCCGCCTACGACGACCCGTGCCACCTGTGCCACGGCCAGGGGGTGCGCGCCCAGCCGCGGCAACTGTTGGCGCAGGTTCCGGGCCTCGAACTGGCGGCCCACGACAAGCCCGAGGATTGCTGCGGTTCGGCCGGCATCTACAATTTGCTGCAGCCGGAGCTCGCCGGGGAAATAGGCCGGCGCAAGATCGAAAGCCTCGCCAAGGCCGGCATCGACCTGGTGCTGACCGGAAATCCCGGCTGCATGCTGCAAATCGACAGCCACCTGCGGGCGGCCGGCCACAAGGCGCGCGTCCGCCACCCGATCGAACTGCTCGTTCCCCCGTCATGACCCGAGTCATCCCTGTGCTGTGCGCCACGACCGCCCTGGCCGGCCTCGGTACGGTCTACGTGATGCTGGGTGCTGGCGCCACCGAGCGCATCGACGTGCCCAAGGGAACGTCCGCAACGCCGCGCGCGCCAGCCACGCCACCGGATCCCATCGCGCTGGCCATCGCCACTGCCCGCCGCACCTGCGATGTCGGTGCGATCGAGCCGGTGCTCGCCCAACTGCGGGCGGCGGTTGCGGCGAACAGCAGCGATCGCGCGGCCTGGCACCTGCTCGCGCTGGCCCATCTCGAGCGCGCGCTGCTACGCTCGCACGACCGCGGCATGGCGGTTGGTGAGCCGGTCTTCGACCAACAGCCGCGCGAGCTGCTTGCCGATCTCGACGCTGGCCACGCGGCCGTGTTGCGCGCGCGCGAACTCGGCGACGACAGCAGCGACCTGTTCCGCATCGAAGCCGGGTTGCTGAGCCAACGCATCGTCGACCTGAAGACGGCCCTGCAATGGAACGGCAAGGTGCAGGATGCCTTGCGTGCCGCCGGCGAACGGCAAACCGACAACCCGCACCTGCACGTCGCCCTGGGGCTGCGCAAGCTGCTGGCGCCGCGGTGGCTCGGCCACGACGCCGCGAAGGCCCTGGAGCACTTCGAGTTCGCCGCGAAGGCGATCACCGACGATGAACGGCCGGCGGTGTTCGCGGCGATGGCCGCGTTCCTGCAGAAGAAGCGCTTGCAGGCGATCGGTTGGCTCGAACAAGCCGTCGCGCGCAATCCGGACAACCGGTTCGCGCGCGTGGTGCTGGCGCGGTTGCGCGCCGGCGAGGACGACCCGTTCGGCCGTCACGTCACGACCGCCGAAGCGGCCGCGACGAAGTAGCAGCGGCGTCAGCGACTCAGCGCATCTGGTTTTCGCGGCCACCCGCCCGTGCCGGCGCCACCGAGCGGAACAAGGGGCTGCGCCGGACAATGCTTTGGGGAGGAACGCCTGGCGCCTTGTCGTTCGCAGCGCGAACTTCGATGACCTTCACTTCTTCGGTGTCGTCGTCATCGTCGTCCGGCTTCGCTTTGCGCCAGCCGTAGCTCGTCTTGGCGGAACCGGATCCCGTTTGCGCAGGGGTGCCCCGGAAGAACATGCCGCCTTCCTCACCCTTCGCAGGCGTCTCCAGGAAATAGACGTCGCCGTTGCCCGACTGCCCGGCGCCCGCGCCGAACAGCAGGTTGCCGCTGGTGGCCTTGCCGCCGCTACCGCTGCCGAACGTGGAGCCGCCGCTGCCCGACATGCCGCCGCCGAGTGAACGCACGCGCGTGCGCGCCGGCTGCGCTTGCTGCGCTTGCTGCTGCTTCAGTTCCTGCAGCATGGCTTTGATCTCGCGCATCTCGGCGCGCATCTGCGCCAGCAGCTTGAGGATCTTGCGGTCGTCGTCGTCATCGCCGTCGTCGTTGCTGACGCCAGCTTCGGCGCGAACGCGCGGGGCGAACATCTTCGCCTTCGCGGAATCGACCTTCGCTTTCTTCACGTCGTCGAGTTCGAGCACGAAGTCCTTCGGCGCCGCCGTGACGCGACGCGCGACACTCGGCTTACGCGCGGCGACGGCATCGTCCATCAAACGCAACACCATCGGCTCGACGGCCGACGCTGGGCTCTTGTCGCTCTCGGGCGTCATCACCAGCGAACGAGCTCGACGCAGGTCGGCGCGCTCGACTTCGACCGCGGCCTTGCGCTGGCCTTCGCGAGCTTGGAACAGAAGCGCCTTCGCCTGGCTTTCCGCCGCCTGCTTCTCGTTCTGCTCGGCAACCTCGGCGAAACGAATGCGGGCCTTGGCGCCATCGGCCGCTTTCACTTCCGTGCGAAGCTTCTCGGCCGCTGCGCGCAGTTCTTGCGCCGCTTGGGACTGGGCCGCGCGCGCGCGCGCGAACGGTTGCGGATCCTGCGCGGGAGCGACTTCGACGACCTTCGGGGCAGCGGCCATATCCGGCGCCCGCGGCGCGCGCGGTCCCCGCACGACGCGCGGCGGCGTCGGACCAGCGGTCGCCACGGGAGCCACGGCGACCTCCTGCACGCTCTCGCCGCCTTCGGCATTCTGGCGAACCACGCGCACGCGAGCCGGGGACTCGGCAGCCTTTGCCGCATCGACCATCACCGCCAGGTCCCTCTCCGCGAGAGCCTTACCCGCGACGGCCTTTGGCGCTTCCGCCGGCTTCGACGCGGCGCGCAACCGCACACTGATCTCTTCGAGCTTCTTCTTCGCCTGGGCGCGCTGCTCGGCGGTGAGGTCGTCCTCTTCGAGCATCGCGATCACTTCGGCGAGCCGCACCTGCAGGCGCTCGGTCGAAGCCGCACTGGCCTTCGGCGCAGCCGAAGCACCAGGCGCTACGGGAGTAGCGGGTGCCAGCGGCGCCGACTGCGCCACCAGGAACGTCGCGGCGGCCAACGTGGCCACGGCGGAACGGATCAAGTGTTGGGGGTTCATGGCTTAGTCCTCGGGTTCAACGATGGTTAGCTTCGGTGCGCGCGAGCAACGCTTCGAGGCGCGCGCGCATCTCTTGCAACAGCTGCAGGCGGCGATCGATCGCAACCTGCAACGTGGCGAGTTCGGAGTCTTGGGCGACGAGCCCGGTCGGCTGGCGCAGCCCGGCGGCCTCGGCAACGAGTTCGGCGTGTTCGATCTGCACCGCCGCGGCGAGCGCCACGAGGGTCGCCGCGTGGGGCGACGGCGATTGCGAGGTCACAGTCGGCCCTGCGGCGACCGCATCGACGCCAACTGGCGCGGACTCGGTCGCCACGCCGGGCGCGACGATGCTCAACGCAGCACAGAACACGCCACCGACCGACAGCGACGCCCGACGGCGCAACGGACGGAACGGTTCACCGCGGAGCGCGGCTTCGACGCGCTCGCGCAACGCCGACGGCCGCGCCGCCATGCCGAGCGCCACGATGGTCGGCGCCGAACGCGGCTGCAGCCAACCGGCGACATCGAGCAAGCAGCGGGCGACCGCAGTCGGCGTCGCTTCGTTCGCGGCGATCGAGTCGCAGCGCAATTCGACGAGGCGCGCCCAGCGCCTTCGCACGGCAACCAGCAGCAACTGCCACGGGAACATGGCCTGCAACCACGCCGCGCCCCACATCCACGCCGGATCCGCGGCGCGCAAGTGGGCGACTTCGTGCGCCAGCATCGCCCGCAGCGACGCGTCGCCGAGTTCGCCGGCGCGCAGCGGCAAGCAGATCTCCGGCCGCACGAGTCCAAACGCGATCGGCGTCGCGATGCGCGCACTGCGGCTGACGTGCGGCGACTGCTGCAGCCCGAGCGACGTGGCAACCTCGGCGGCGACACCGAGCACGCGCGGGTCGGTCTCCGGCTGTCGCGCCGCCAAGACCACGCGCAATCGGCGATGCACCGTCGCCAACCAAACCAGGCCGATGGCACCGGCGAGCCCAGCGCCGGCGAGCACCAGCTCCTGCCACGACCACCGACTCCAGAGGCTCGGCGTCGCGACTTCGGCCGGCAACGCGCTGGCGCCGAGCAGCGAAACCAATTCATGCACTTCGCCGGCTTCGGTTGCAGCCGCAGTGCCAGGCAACAGGAAACTGCCGCCGAACGGACTCTGCAGCGCAACCGACAGCAGGCTGCTGGCGAGCGCCACCCACAGCGACCAGCGCAGCAGCGTCTCCTGCAGTGTGAGCGCGCGGCGACCGAGCGCCACCGACGCGAGCCACGCGGCGCCGAGCGCAACCGTCGAATGCAATGCGAAGGTCAACAGCCAGTCGGCGACCGTCGTGATCTCAGGCAGGAACGTGCTCATGACCGCTCCTTCCTTTGCTTCTTCTCGGCGTCGGCGACCTTCTTGCGCAGGTCGTCCAGTTCGTCGAGTTCGATCTCTCCGGCGCGCAGCAGGTGATTGACCAACGCCAGCGGATCGCCGTCGAACAACCTGGTGACCAGGTCACCGACCAGGTTGCGTTGCACCAACTCGGGATCGACTTCGGCGCGATAGAGGAACTGCCGCCCGCTTTCCTCGTGCGACACGAGCCCCTTGTCCTCCATCTTGCGCAGCATCGTCGCGATCGTCGTCAGCGCGAGCCCACGATCGTGCAGCGCCAGATGGACGTCGGCGACGGAGGTGTCCGGGTGCTCCCACAACGTGCGCAGGATCGCGAGCTGCAGGTCACCGAGGTTGCGTGGTCCCTTCATGCGGCCAATCTACTACCAGAGTAGTCGGCAGCAACTACTCTGGTAGTAGAGAGACCTTCCGGGATTTCACGCAGAACGGGAAAAGAACCCCGCCCAGCGCGGCATTCGCGACAACGGCGCGACAAGGTTGCGGCCCGGCGCTCCCGCCCAATCGGGATCGGCTCAGCGAGGCGCGACGGCTCAGCCGCCGACCGGCGCCACGATGCTGCGGTGGCTGTTGGAGACCGACAGTCCACCCGCCGGCGCCAACGGATCGATCACGAGCCACTGCGTGTAGAAGCTGAGGCCCACATACCCCGTCGTCGCCGGCAATGGCACCGGCAGCGAAGCCAGGCCAGCACCCGCACCACCACCCACCGACATCACCACCGCCGTTCCCAACGCGTTGTGGGTCAGGAAGCAGTTCGAAGGCGTGCCGTACAGCAACTGCACGAGATCAACCGGGAACGGCGCCGCATTGGTGTCGCCGATCGCCCAGATGCAGATGCGCTGCGACGCCGCCTGCGACAGCTGGTGCGTCCAGGTGATGCCGGGCGAAGGAACCTGCTGCACACTCGCCACCGGCACGAAGTTGCCTTCGCCGGGGCATCCCGCGCCGTAGCCGAGCACGACGCCCGGACGCGCCGTGAAGCGCGCGACCATGCCGACACCCTGCGACGAAGTGCCGTTGGTCACGCCGACCGAACCCGCACCGTAGACGCGCGAAGTCAGGCCCGTCGCCGCGAGTGCGCCGCGGAAGTTGTAGTTGAAGGGTTGGTTGCTCAGCGAGTTGCCGTGCACGCGAATCTCGATCAAGACGGGGCGAACCCGATCCCACGTGAACCGGGTCGTGAACGGCAACGTGATCGCGACGGCACCGGCCGGCACCGCGTTCAACTGGACCATCGCGCGCGACTTCACCGTCACCGGTGCACTGTCCCAATTCGAGTCGAACGCTCCGGTCACGCCCGAGAACTTGCCGTGCCCCATGAAGATCTCGCAGTCGATCTGCGCCGCGATGGCCGACAACGACGACCCCGCGAAGAACTCGAGCTGCTCGATGCGCATCGGCTCCAGGATCGTTCCTTGCAGGCTCGCCGCCGAGAACCACTGCTGGTACCGGCCGATGCCACCGGGGAATGGGCGATCGACGTTCTGGCCGAGCGGGATGTTCGGCGCCGTGACCTGCGTCTGGGCAGCGAGTGAGGCCGCGAAAAGGGAAACCAGGAGTGTCGCGCGCAGCATGGAGAGCATGGGATTCGGCATTCCAGTGTAGCGGATGTACGAGTCGGCTAGGGCAGTTCGTCCGCTCCGCAACCGGGGTTGCGGCCCCAGGCAATAGTCTTCGCGACGGCATTGGCAACCAGCCGCCATGGCATCGCCGATCCGGCCACGACCTGGCGGTCAGAACCGCAGTGAGTGCGCGACCTTGAATTCCAGGGCTTGCTCGGTCGGCACGATCGATTCGTCGTCCTCGCGCAACCACGCGGTGCCAAGCACCACGAAGAAGTCGCTGCCCGGCTGGTAGATCCAGCGCAGGCGACTCTGCCAACCGAGCACGTTGGACTCGTTGTCGAACTGCACGAGGTTGCGCAAGCTCAAGGCCGGCGTGACATGCAGGTCCGCCCGCACGGATCCGACGTGGCTGGTGAAGGCCCGGCCCGGGCCCAGGTCGACGATCGCGGTGTCGTAGCCACAACCGAAGTGCAGCAGCGCCGACGTTCGCCACTCGACGTCGCTCTCGAAGCGATCGCTGCGCCCGTCGAAGAAGTCGCCCGCGCTGAGCAGGAAGGTCCCGTTCCACGGCCGACCTTCGCTGGTCTCGGCGGACAGACCGAAGCGCGTGCCTTGGTAGTCCCCCGCGAACACCGGCGTGCTGTCGCGGAACAACAGGAAGTCGGCTTCGACGCGTTCGAACTCGCGGCGCACGAACATCGCGATCTCGTCGCCGCCGTGCAGCTCGACACCGACCTGGTCGAGTCCGAGTCGCGTTTCCTGCGGCTCCCCATCCCAGGCCTCGGCGCGCTCAGCTTCCAGCTCGAACACGTAGCGCCGGATCGCACCACCTTCACTGACGCGCGGGCGAAACGTGACATCCAGCTGCGACAGGCGCGAGCCGCGCCGACGCACGAACCCGAGCGCTGGCCGGAAGTCATCGGCGACCCAGCGCGAACCCACTCCGAACGTCCATTCGCTGCCGCGCGCCCGCAGGTCGATGCCGAAACTCTCGCCGTCATCGGCGCCGATGCTGCCGGTCGAGCCGACGACGTCGACGGCTGCGACGAGGTCCAGGTCGCCGACGAACTCCGGCTCGCGATGGTAGAAGTCGACGCCGAACACGCCGTTGCCGCCCGCACTCGACGGATCGCCGTGCGTGCCCAGCAGGCCGAACGTGGTCTGCTCGCCGAGCGCGTACTTCACGCGCGCCACCGCCAGGTTCTCCTGGTCCACCACGTCGGTCGAATCGGTTTCGACGTCGAGCAGGCCCAGTTCGAACGGCCCCGCTTCGCCGGTGACCTTGGCGCCGAACAGCAGCGGGATCTTGCTGCCGTTGCCGGCGAGCCCGATGCGGCGCGAGAAGAACGGCAGGAACCGCGAGCCGCCGGCGTCGCTGGCGCCGAAGTTGAAGTAGCTGGCGCCCTCGAGGAAGAAGTCGCGCTTCTCGGGGAAGAACAACGGGAAGCGGTTGAGGTTGATCTGGCGGCTGTCGTTCTCGGTCTCGGCGAAGTCGGTGAACACCGTCGTCGCCAGCGTCACCGACGGCGTCAGCCGGTAGTAGATCTCACCGCCCGCGTCGGCATCCGTCTGCCAGTCGTCGTCGGTCGCGGTCCGGTCGCGCGACGTGCCCACCGCCACGTACGGCACGACTTCGAGCCCGATGCCGGCGTCGATCTCACCGAGGCCATCGATGGTGCCGCACTCGCTGACGCGGAAGTAGGTGACCGACTGGCTGACGTTGGTCCAGCGATACTCTTCGTTGGTGGCGCGCACGTGGCGCGCCAGGTTGAAACCCCAGGAGCGCGCCCCCGCCAGCCGCGGCAGGCTGCGGAACGGAATCGCGATTTCCGCCATCCACCCCTCGTCGGTGACGCGCGAGCGACCGCTCCACAGCGTGTCCCACGGCTTGTCGAAGCGCGACCCGTTCGCCGAGATCAGGATGTCGCCGAGCGAGCCACCGGCACCAATCTGGAAGTAGTAGGCGGTGCGACGGTTCTCGAACGGATCGAGCAGGATCTCGACGCGGTCGTCGGGATCGAGCCGGGCATCGCGCGCGCGCTGCGTGGCCCGGATGCCTTGCGGCGCGTCGTCGAAGCACCACAGCCCGATGTAGAGGTTGTGCCGGTCGTGCAGCAGCTTGACGACGGTGTTCTGCGTCGGCGCCCGCCCAAGCCACGGTTCGACCATCGTCAGCTCACCGATCGCGGGCGCCGTCTCCCAGCACGCATCCGTCATGTGGCCGTCGATGCGCGGCGCTGCGGCCTCCGCCACGCGACCGATCTGCGCTTCGCGCCGGGGAACCGACGGATCCTGCGCCCACAGATCCTGGGCAAGGCAGGTGACGAAGCAGAGTCCAAGCACGAACGGCAGCATGCGCGCGACACCTTACGGAGCCGCGCGCACCGATGCTGGCGCGTTTCAGCGCGTCGTCGGCCGGACTTTCAGTCCTTGCACGCCGCCGAACGCCGACCCTGCGCCCGTTCCGGCACCAACGCCTGCACCCGCGGGCGACGGTGCGCCGGCGCCAACCTTGCCCGACATGCCGAGCGTGCTCAGCCCTGGGTTCGCCTTCACCGGCATCTCGCCAAGGCGGCGCCGGATGTCGTCCGGCCGATTCGCCTTCGACACCGCATCGTCGCCGGTGATCAGGCCCTCGCTGTAGGCCTTCAGCAGTTCGTCTTCGAGCGTCGTCATCCCGTACTGCTTGCCAGTCTGCATCAGGTTCAGAATCTGCTGCGACTTGCCTTCGCGGATCAGCGACTTCACGGCGTCGGTGGCGACCAGGATCTCGCGCGCGGCGACGCGACCGCCGCCGACCTTCGGCACCAGCGTCTGCGAAATCACGCCCTGCAGCGTGCTGCCCATCTGCACGCGCACTTGCTGCTGCGCGTCGGTCGGAAACACGTCGATGATGCGATCGACGGTCGAGATCGCACTGGTCGTGTGCAGCGTCCCGAACACCAGGTGTCCGGTCTCGGCCGCGCTGATCGCCATCGAGATCGTCTCCAGGTCGCGCATCTCGCCGATCAGGATCACGTCCGGGTCCTGGCGCAACGCGCGCCGCAGACCTTCGCGGAACGACGAGCAGTCCTGGCCGATCTGGCGTTGCGTGACGAAGCACTTCTTGTCCGGGTGCACGAACTCGAGCGGGTCCTCCATCGTCAGGATGTGGCCGTGCTCGGTCTGGTTGATGTAG
>SXGT01649324.1_pt1 | contig 69465 bp, 39 predicted proteins | sample 3176221 | NCBI WGS metagenome assembly SXGT01 (sample SAMN11356862, study PRJNA531348) | freshwater metagenome | isolation source: freshwater sample F1-120 | place: China: Fuxian Lake, Yuxi | collected 2017-12-25
ACGGCCTCGAGGCCCTCGAGGACCTTGATGCTCGAGCCATCGTAGTCGGGGGAATTCAGGGCGGGTGCGGTGCTCAACGCGAACTCCGGGGGCGGACGGGTCGCGGATGATGGCCTCTAGGTCCCCGCCGGTCAAGGACTCATGAGAACACGTGTTCAGCGGGTTGGATGCGTGAGCGTAAGCCGTGCGAGCTGAGCGCCACCGGGGATCCACGGCAGGTAGACGCGCTGGGGGTGGTCGGGGTCCACGAAGACCGACTCGTGGTCGGGGGCGCCCTTCGGGAGCTCCACCCGATAGAGCCCAACGGGCACGTTGAGCGACTCGGCCTGGAAGAGCTGGGAGACGGTGAGGCCGTCGTCCCGATAGACCACGTCCGGCTCCAGCCGCGCGAGGTCGAAGACCGCGATCCCCATCAGCTCGGGCGGCGACGTGGTGCTCTCGGGCACGGCGTACAGCCACCCGTCGCGCACCGCGAGCCCCTGGAGCTGACGGAGCCCGGACCAGAGCGAGTACCGCGTGCGCGCGGCGAGCTCGGGTCCGGTGGGCCCGATGGGGATCCGGATGGCGTTGGCGCCGCTCGAGACCCACAGCGCGCCGTCGTGAACGGCCAGCGCGTCCAGGTAGCCGAACGCCTCCGAGGTGTCGAAGAAGTCGAGCGGCTCCAGCGTCTCCGCGCTGGCCGCGGCGATCCCGGTTCGTGCGGTTGGCGTGCCCTGCTGCGCCGAGTCGAGGAACGCGACGTACAGGCGGTCGGCGTGCCCGCCTACGCCCCCAGCGTGGTCGAAGGGGGCTCCGGGCCCGGGATCCCTGGGCTCCCCCAGAGGTGCGAAGCTGGCGTCGTATCGAAACAGCCGCGGGCCCACGCCGGTCACATTGGCCGTGCAGTACCAAGAGCCCAGGTGGCTCACGCCGCCTTGATAGGCTCCCGGTGGCGTGCCGAGGACTACCGGCGCCTCTTCCTCGAAGGGCAGGGCCCTCGGGGGAGCGATCATCAGTGGCGCCAGGGGCACGATGAGGCCCCCCAGCACCGCGCGTGCGTTCAGGGGGCCCGGCGCCACCGCGCGCACGCGCCCGTCGCGGTCCACCAGCGCGTTGCTCACCTCGAAGCGCAGCCTCGGGTGAACGACTTGCTGCGGTCCGGTCGGCGTCCCCGGTGCGGGTGGCGCGGGTGCGAGGTCGCTACGCGGCTCCGCGCAGTCCAAGGAAGCTGGGCGCTCTGACGGGGGGGGGGACGCGGTGGTGGCGCCGGTCCGCACGAGGCGCAGCGTGGCTTCGTCGCCGACGTGAAGGCCGCCGTCGTCGTCGCTTGGGGTGGTGGCGACGACGGGCTCCCCGCGTGGGTTCACGAGCTCCAGGGTCAGCTCGCCCTCCGGCGCGGTCTCGAGATCGGTCACGAGCTGCCCGATCGACACCTCGAAAGCGCCCCCGAGGCACACCCGCACGCGTCCGTCGATCAGCACCTCGGCGCTCGCCGGTGGGCACCCGGCGTTGGCTGCGTCGGCGAGGCTCGGTGTGATCCGGACGACCTGTTCGAGGGCGTCCGCTTGGCCGGCGAGGAGGTGGGTGACGTCGAGCCGGTCGTGCGGCTCGAAGGCGTCGATGATCACGGTCCCGCAACGCGCTGTGATCACGAACCAGTCGGCGCCAACGGAGCCCCGGAGGCGATCGCCGTCGCCGCCCTCCAGGGTCCCAGCGCCCTCGATGAGCTCGGCCTCGCTGGGGTCTCCGACGTGACGCGAGTGGCCCAGCCACTTCCCCACGAGGTAGCGGTCGACACGGCGCCGGTCGCCGTCTGACAGCGCCCCTGCGTGAACGATGACCTCTCCGACATCGCCGGTGAAGCCCCGGTCGCTCGAGGCGTCGCTGTCGCCTAGCGTGACGAAGCCGTCGACGGCCTCGGGCGGGAAGGGCAGGGCGTTGGCGACCTCGCCGTTGATCGTCAGCTCGTGCCACTCGCCCGTCCAGCGCCCGGTGACGACGGTCCAGCCCGTGTGCGGCGCCCGCCGCGTGACCCACTCGGTGGGGGCCCCTTGTCGGAACGCGCGGCTCGCCGGTCGACCGGCCAACACGAAGACCCCGGTCCGTCCGCCTTGTGCGGCTACGACGCTCATTGGGGCGCCCGGTCCGTCAGAGGTGGGCTCGGGGATCCGCAGGGCCACCGAGTAGCTGAACGGCCCCTGGGGCACCTTCGCCAGCGTGGAGAACCGCGTGGTGCCCAGGAAACGCACGGCGGTGGGCGCGGCCGGGAGGCCGGTGGCGGCCCGGAGCGCTCCTTGCCCGTTGGCGGCGTCGGCCGAGCCCAGCGCGGACTGCCACCGGGCGACCTCTCCACCCTCACGGGCCTCGCCTCCCTCGCGATCGAGGAGGGGCTCGCGCGTGGCGTCGAACCAGGCCACGGTTCCCGGGAGCGTGGCCGGCGGCGGTGGCGCCACGTGCACCACCACCCTGAGCGAGTCGCCGCCCGTGCGCACCACGAAGGCGTCGTCCACGGCGGCCTGCGTTGACGGCGCGCGATAGACCACGAGCCCCGCGAGCGTCGTAGCGGCGCCGTGGAGCGGAGGCACCTCGAGCTCCGCGGGACCCGCGAGGTGCAGCGTCACGGGCTCGGCCGAGACCGCGTGGAGCTCCAGGTCGCCCTCGATCGGCGGCGAGTCCGCGTCAGGCGTGAGCGGCGGCGAGGGCGCGAAGGGCACCGTGCCGGGCGTGGAGGAGTCGCAGGCCGGGACGAGGCCGACGAACAGCAGCAGGAGCGTGAAGTGAGGCGACATTGGGTGGTGCTCGAAGGTTGCCGCTCGCTGTCGCAGTGATCGGCGGGGAATCTGCCCTTCCTCTTGCGCCGCCGGAGCCGCCAATGCAAGCCTTGCGGCCATGAACACCGTCTCGTGGTCCTCGCGCGTCTCGCCTTTCGAGGTTCCTCCCAGCGCGCCTCCCGCCGTCGGCTGCCCTCCCGTCCGCAGAAACACGGCGGGCATACAGTCCCTGATCTGCGCCGCGCTGCTCGCCACCACCGCCGCCTGCCAGACGAGCCGGTCGGGTGACTCCGACTCGGCCGGATCGAGCGATGCGTTCGGCGTTTCGGACGGTGTGGTCTTCCTGAGCCCCGACACTGCGTGCTGCGACCTCGGTACGCCCTTCGAAGGGCAAGACACCGCGTCTCTCGACCCCGATACCAGCCCCCCGATCGGGTGTGCGGACGACGACGACTGCGGCACGGAGAACCCCTGCGTCGTGAGCGTCTGCGGCGTCGGAGGCACCTGCTCCGTCACGGCGCTGCTCGGAAAACCCTGTGATGACGCCAACGTCTGCACCACCGGAGACGCCTGCGACGCCGAGGGCCGGTGCGCGGGCGGCGCCTCGGTGCTCGAGGAGTCGACCCCGTGCGTCACCTGTACGTGCCACCCGGTTACCGGCGTCGCGTGCGATCCGACGCCCAGCGGCGAGGAGTGCGACGACGGGCACTGCTGCACCACCAACGATCGGTGCGTGGTGTGCGACGGCGACGCCGACTGCAACGAGCTGGGGCGTGCCTGCCGCGGCGCCGCCACGGCGTGCTCCGACCTGGACCCGTGCACCCTGGATGCCTGCGCGTGCGACGCCGACGACCAGCCCGTCTGCAGCGCGCCGCCGGCCGTTGACGGGGCCCCGTGCGAGGCCGACGCCTTGTTGTGTACCACCGGCGACAGCTGCCTGGATGGCGTCTGCGTCGCTGGCCCCTCAGTGCCGCTGGACGACGGCGACCCGTGCACCCAGGACCTGTGTGTGAAGGGGGAGGTGGTCCACCAGCCGCTGAACGCGGGGCAGTGCGACGACGGCAACGAGTGCACCACCGCCGACCACTGCGCGCTCGGCACCTGCGTGGGCGGCCCCCCGGTGTCTTGCGTGGTGCCCGAGTGCGCGGGTTCCGCTTCCTGCGTGAGCGGGCAGGGGTGCGTGACCGCGTGGCTGCCGGAGGGCGCGTCGTGCGCGGGCTCTGCGTTGTGCGCCGCGGCGTTCGCCTGTAACGCGGAGCACGTCTGCGCCCCGATCGGACCCAAGACCTGTGACGACGGCGACCTCTGCACAGCCGACGCCTGCGACCCCGAGACGGGTGAGTGCGTCTTCACGCCGTCCAACGCGGCGTGTGATCCAGGGGTCGCTTGCGTGAACGGGGCGTGCGAGCCCCCGGCGGACGACTGTTCCACCTGCCCCTCGACCTGTCTCCCGGATGGCACCTGCTGTCCGATCGACGCGTTCTGCCCAACGACCGACACCACGCTCTCGGGCACCCAGAGCTTCTCCGCGGTGTACGTTCCGGTGGGGGTCACCGTCCGTTGCGTGGGGTCCGCCCCGCTGGTGCTGAATGTCAGCGGCTCCGTGTGGATCGATGGCGTGCTCGCGGCCGACGGTACCAACGCCGGGACAGTCTCGGACAGCCTCGTGACCCCAGGCGCCTGCGGCGGCTTCGCCGGGGGAGACGGGTTCCGCGATTGCACGAGCTCCGCCACCACGTTCTGCGAGGCCTCCGGGGCCGCGGCGTGTCAGGCGCTCATCAGCCCCAAGGAGACCTGGTCCGGCAACGCGTGCACCTACCTCGCGTTCGCGCCCGGTCAGCCGGGTGACGGCCCGGGCGGTGGTTTCGGGGGCCAGATGGCCCATCCGCTGCACAACGCGGCCCTGGGGCGGCCGGCGGGCGGCGGCGGCGGGTCTTACGCCTCCTCGGGCGTGGGCGGGACGGGGGGCCAGACCCAGTGCGGCGCGCTCGCGGGGGGCGCGGCGGGGCCTCCTGGCAGTACGGCGAACCTCCTCCAGGGCGGGTCCGGGGGCGGCGCGGGCGGCATGGCGCGAAACAACGACTGCGGCAGCGGCTGTACGGCCGGGTGCACGGCGTGGGGCGGCGACGGCGGCGCCGGCGGAGGCGTGGTCCACGTCGTGGCTACGGGGCCGGTCACGGTCAACGGCCTCCTCACTGCGCGAGGAGGCAACGGAGGCAACGGCGGTGGCGCGGTCTGCACTGGGGCCGGCGGTGGCGGCGCTGGCGGCGTGGTGCGGGTGGTGGCGCCCACGCTGGTGACGCCCGGCCCGGGTCACATCGACGCGGCTGGCGGCAAGGGAGGGACCTCGTCTTGTGGCCCTGGACAAGGCGCTGGCGGCGCGGGCGGGTCGGGGGTGGTGGTCGCGCCCTGAGAGATCGCTTAGCGCTGGCGTCGGCGGCCGAGCCGGAACAGACCGCCGATGGCCGCGGCCAGGAGCACCAAGACAGAGTGAGGCGGGGCGCCGACTACGGCTGAGTCCATCGAGCACCCGCCTCCCCCCGGAATGACCTCGGTCCTCACGGAGAGATCGCCGGGATCCTGGGTGTCGAATCCAGGGCGCTCGATTGGGTCGGCCGAGTCGGGCGCCGTGAACCACGGGCCCGCGTCGGGTGCGCCCCCTTCGGCGGGCTCGGCCACGCGGCCGGGCGGCTCGGGATCGTGGGAGTCTGGCCACGCGACACCGGCGTCCGGATCACCCGTGGTGTCGTGCGCTGCGGTGCCCACGTCCGGCGCGAGGTTCGTATCGGGAGTGGCTGTTACGTCGGGTTCATCGGGCGGCGGTCCGCTGACGTCCTCGGCCGGGCAGCCCGAGAGCGGCTCGTAGACGCAGCCGACCCCTGGCTCACAGCTGTCTGCCGTACACGGGTCCCCATCCGAACAGCTCTTCGCGGCCCCGTTGGCGCAGCCGCCCGCGTTGCAGGACTCGCCCGTGGTGCAGGGGTCGCCGTCGTCGCAGCCCGCGCCGTTCGGCTTGGGCGAGCAGGTGTCCGTGACCACGCCGTCCACACAGACTAGCGCGCCCGAGCCGGCGCAGCTCCCGGCACCACACGACGTGGCGGTGGAGGTGGCGTCTTCATCGGTGTCACCGTCGCAGTCGTCGTCTACCCCGTCACACAGGTCCGCGGCCGATGGGCAGCTGACCCCGCCGAGCCGGAGGGTGGAGCCGTACGCCGTGGCCGCCCAGCCGCTCGCGTCCGCGAGCATGCCGACGGGGACGAGCGGAGCGAACGCGTCACCCTGGCTGAGGGCGCAGGTGACGCCGGCGGGCTCGCGGCCGCAGATGTCGGCGCGCCCGTCACCGTTGATGTCTGCGAGCTTGAGGCTCGAGTAATGGCGGAAGTCGTCCCACCCGTCGGACTCGGCGAAGGCGGGTCCCACGATCTTCGCGCCAAAGGCGGACCCGACGTAGGGAAAGCACGAGACCCCGATGTTGGCCCGCGCGCACAGGTCGGCGTCGCCGTCCCCGTCGAGGTCGCCAAAGCGCAGCGAGGTGGCGTTGGCGAGGTCGCTCCAGCCGCTGTCGTCGGTGAACCCCGGGCCGGCGAAGACCGGTCCGAAACCCGAGCCGGTCGAGAGCGCGCACGCCACGCCGCTGGCCAGCCTCACACACGCGTCTGCTCGGCCGTCGTTGTTGAGATCGGGCATCCGAAAGGAGCCCCAGTAGGCGACGTCCGAGAGGCCCGACCACGCTGGGCCGGCGAGCTCCGGCCCGAAGCCGCTCCCCGTGGAGAGGGAACACACCAGCCCAGAGGCGCCGAGGCCGCAGACGTCCGCGCGGCCGTCGCCGCTGATGTCCGCAAACCGAATGGAGCCGTGACGGTGCGGCTCGGCCCACCCGGCGGCGTCCGACCAGGCCGGCCCATTGAGGAGCGCCGACCCCGCGGTGAGCGACTTACACTGGATGCCGGCGCCCGCTCGCGCGCAGACGTCCGCGGCGCCGTCCCCGGTGACGTCGGCGAGCCGAATCGTGGAGAAGTACTGCGGCTGACTCCACCCGCTGGCGTCACTCCAGCCTGGGCCCGTCAACGCAGCGCCGAACCCGGTGCCGGTCGACGGCCAACACGAGACCCCGGAGGCGCTTCGTGCGCAGACGTCGGCCAGGCCGTCGCCGGTGACGTCGGCCATTCGGATCGTCGCGAAGCGCGACTCCACATCGAAGCCCGCGGCGTCGGACAGATCAGCGATCGGCCACCCGCTGGTGGAGAAGCCGGTGCCGGACGCGACGTAACACCGGAAGCCCGCCGACGCGCGCGCGCAAAGGTCGGCGCGCCCATCGCCGTTCACGTCGGTGAACTGGCCCTCGTCGAGGAGGCCGGCCTCCACGATCACCTGGTCCATCCACAGGTCGCAGGAGGCGGGTGCGCCGGACCCGTCGGCGAAGACGGCGAGGTGGTTCGAGACCACGCGCTCCGAGCCGTCCGAGGGGTCGTTGACCGCCCCCACGCCCTCGAGCGAGAGCGCGCTCGACCCGCCGCCGTCCAGGTTCAGGGCGGTCCAGGCCCCGAGCTCGACCATGAGCGGGGAGAGCTCCTTGCACGTCATGCCTACGCTGAGGTCAGTGCGCCCATCCACGATGACCAGGAGCAGCTTCTGGCGGTCGCGCGTGAGGCCCACCACGGTTCGCGGGTGGCGCTCGGGGCAGTGGGAGGGCGCGATCGGGAAGCTGGTGAGCGTCTGCCCGTCCTTGACCAGGATCGGGTAGCCGCCAACGGCTTCCTTCATCCAAGCGGAGGGATCGCCGAGCACCGGCTCCTGTAGCGCGATGATCGACCGGTCGGAGCCCAGGGCGACATACCCACGCGACGAGTTGTCGTTGTGCCAGACGGTGCCGTCCCCCATGGCGAGGCCGCTGGGGTTGTAGTCCGTGTAGGAAAAGAAGTCGCCGTTGATGGCGGCCTGGGCGTCGACGAGGTTGCGAAACGAGCTGGTGGTCCGTTTTTTCTCCGTGGACTTCGTCGCTCGCGTCGAGACGCCGCGCGCACACAGATCCACCTCGAGCGCGAAGATCCGCCACGGAGTGCTCGTGACCCGCTTCAGCAGCCGAACGCCCGGGAACGGGGTGGTCCAGGTGTCGGCCGCGCGCGCGTCCACCGACACACCGGCGAGTAGGCACAGCGCGGCCAGCCAGAACCGTGCCCCGCGCTGTTGACGTCGGGCGCGCGCGCCGTGGGAGGCGGCAACGGGACCAGGAGGACAAGGCGGCGGCATCGAGGCTCCACAGGGCACGCGCCGTGGGTTCGGCGCTGGCTCCAGTGAACGTCACTCATTGCGCCGCGCGGATCAAGCCGGTCCTACTCGCGGGCGCCTGCCCTGAAGAGCTCGCGATCGCCGCGGCGGACGAGGAGGGTGATCACCTGTCCCTTCGAGACCCGCGCCACGGCCTTGGCCAGGTCCTCCGACGTCCGAACGGCGGCCTTACCCACCTTCAGGATCACGTCGCCAGGCTGCAGTTGCAGCTTCGCCGCCAGGCTAGAGGGCTCCACCGCGGTGACCACCACCCCGGCCTTCGCGGACAGCTGGAACCGCTGCGCCAGCTCGTCGTTTACGTCGGACACCCGGACGCCGAGCGCCGTGGGCCCGGAGTCGCTCGGGGCCTCGCCGACTTCGGGCGCCTCACCCCCGCGTGTGAGCGCGGCTAGCGTGACGTCGAGGCGCGCTGCCTTGCCGTCGCGCCACAGCTCCACCGTCACGGCGCGGCCCGCGCCCGCGTTCGACGCGAGCCACCGCAGCGACTTCGAGCTGTCGACCCGCTTCCCGTCGAAGGCGAGGACCACGTCACCGGGGCGGATCCCGGCCTTCTCGGCGGGGCCCCCCGGGACCACCTCGTTCACCAGCGCGCCCGAGGGGGCCGAGAGGCCCAGCTGGTTGGCGATCTCTTGGTCCACGTCCTGGATCATGAGGCCGAGCATGCTCCGCTTCACGCGGCCGCCGTCCTTCAGCTGCGGGAGCACCGTCTTGACCATGTCGATCGGGACGGCGAAGCCGATGCCTTGGCCCGCCGAGTTGATCGCGGTGTTCACCCCCACGACCTCGCCACGCATGTTGATGAGCGGGCCCCCGGAGTTGCCCGGGTTGATGCTGGCGTCGGTCTGGATGAAGTCCTCGTAGAGGTCGGTCTTGCCGTCCGGAGCCACGCCGACGCGGCCCTTGGCGCTGACGATCCCGGCGGTGACGGTCTGGGCGAGGCCGAACGGGCTGCCGATGGCAATCACCCAGTCGCCGATCTCCACCTCGTCCGAGCGCCCGAGCGGCGCCACCGTGAGCCGCTGCCCCGTGGGCTCGAACTTCACGAGCGCGATGTCGGTCTGGGGATCGGTTCCCACCACCTTCGCTTCGAACTCCCGCCGGTCGGCGAGGCGCACCTTGATGCTCTCGGCCCCGTCGACCACATGGTTGTTGGTGACCACCCAGCCATCGGCGTGGATCACGAAGCCCGTCCCCAGCCCGTCGCGGTGATGGCCGCGCCGTCCAAAGCCGCCAGGGAGGCCGCTGCGCTTCTCCACACTGATGAACACCACCGCCGGACCGACGTCCTTCACCAGACGGTTGAACGAGGTCCGGGCGACGGGGTCGTCCGGCGTGAGCGCGGCCGTGCTGTTCTCCCGTTCGCTCCACAGACGGTCGGCGTGTGCGTCGCGCGGCTCCAGGGAGAAGCCGGCGCCCAACCCAACGGCCAGCGCCAGCGCGGCCAGGACCCAACGGAGCTGCTTCATCTCATACCTCTCAGGTGAGCGGAGTTGCGGTGCCGCGCCTCCCGCCTGGCGGCGCGCCCCCCTTGGGAACTGCCGGTGGCGTGGGGTTCCACGGTCACTGCATCCGGAACCCAAGGGCGCTGCCCGCTATTCCGTGCGAAGCTCGGCGCGCGATGAACGATTGCCCCCACCGCCCCGAGTGCCCCGGTTGTGATCTGGCCGAGCTGTCATACGAGGCGGGGCTGATGCGCAAGGCCGAGAGCGTCTCTGCCGCGCTGGCCGAGTATCCCGGCTCGCCCGAGGTTTTGGCCTGCGCTGGCGTAGTCCAGCGCTTCGAGTGGCGGACCCGCGTCAAGTGGGTGGTGGATGGGGATCGCATCGGCTTGTACGGCCCCGGACACGTGGTGGTCGATACCCCCGAGTGTCGGGTGGCCCCGAGGGCGGCGCTCGAGGTCGCGGCGATCCTGCGCGAGGCCGCGCGGCGCTTGGGGGAGGGGGACGGCCAGGCCCGGCTCTCCGGCGTCGACCTCCGCGTGACGGAGCGGAGCGAGGTCGCCGTGGTGCTCATCGTGGAGGCGGAGGAGGGCGCTACGGCGCGCCGGCTCGCGGAGCGCCTCGCCGCCGCCCTCCCCGAGGGTCCCAGCGCAGCGGTGGAGGGCGCCTCGGCCCGCCCCTGGCGCGTCGTGAGTGTGGCCGCGTCGCATCGGCGCCCCGGCGCCCACACCGTGCTCGGCGGCGCGCCCGAGCCGCTGCGTGGCCAGTCGGTGATCAGCGACCGGATCGGCCGCTCCACGGCGGCCTTTCCGCCGGGCGCGTTCTCGCAGGCCCACCGCGACGGCGCCACGGCCCTCCACGACGCTGTCCTAGCGGCTGCTGGCCGGCCCGGGACCGCCGTGGACCTCCACGCCGGCACGGGGGGCATCGCCTTCGCGCTGGCGAAAGTGTCGCGGCGCGTCATCGCGGTGGAGCCCTTCCCGCCGGCCGCCGACGCCGCGCGGCGGTTGGCACCGCGAAACGTGGAGGTGATTACCGGGCGGGCGGAGGACGCCTGGGGCCGGCAAGACGGGGCCGGTCGGGGCCCGGGTCGCGAACAGGGCTTCGGCGGAGGGCGACACCCCGAGGGCGGGCCCCAGCGCCCCCGCCGCGAGCACGAGTCGCTGCGACCGCTGGTTCTGGTAGCCGATCCGCCGCGCACCGGCCTCACGATGGAGAGCATCCGCGCCATGGTGCAAGCCGCACCAGACAGCATCGTGATGGTCAGCTGCGATCCGCTGACGCTGGCGCGGGATCTCGACGCGTTGCGCTCGCTCGGATACGCCGCCACGACCCCCGCTCAGCCGCTGGACCTGATGCCCTGGACACACCACGTGGAGACGGTGGTGCGGCTCGTCCCCGTGCCGCCCGAGGTGGTCACCACACTCGCGGAGGATCTGGTTCTCGCCGAGAAGCCGGCGCTCCTCCCCACGATCCCGCACCCCGAGTGGCCCGACTCGCTGCTCGATCGAGTGCGGCGCGCGGTCTCTCCCGAGCTTCAGGCCGCGCATCGCCTGGACGTGGGGACGAGCGGGCTGGTCGTCTTCAGTCCTCGTGGGTCGCAGGTGCTCCTCGGCGCCGAGAAGACCTACCGCGCGTGGGTGCGCGGGATCACCCGACGGAAGGGCCACCTGACGATGCCGTTGGACGAGGATGGGCGGAGCGTGCCCGCGTCCACGCACTTCCACCGCCTCCGCGTCGTGGCCGGCCACTCGCTCGTCGAGGCCACTCTTGGGACGGGGCGACGGCATCAGCTCCGCCGTCACTTCGCCGCGATCGGCCACCCCATCCTCGGTGACGCGCGCTACGGCGACCCCAGGACCAACGCGTACGTGTATGCCCGCCACGGCCTCTTCAGGCCCTTCCTGCACGCGGAGCGGCTGGCGCTCCCGGATGGTCACGTCTTCGAGAGCAGCCTGGCGCCGGACCTGGCAGCCGCCCTCGCGCGCGCCGAGGCCGAGAGCTAACGCGTCACTGAAACGCGGCTGCGGTGATCACGTAGTCCAGGACGAAGATCGCGATGAAGCTCGAGACCACGGCGGCCGTGGTGGCCGCGCCCACCCCGCGTGCGCCGCCTGATGCGGCGAGGCCTCTATGACATGCGATGAGTGAGATCGTGGCTCCGAAGACCACGCTCTTCACCACCCCCACGCTGATGTCCCGTGGTGACAGGTAGCGGTTGATGTTGCGCATGTACGACCCTGGATCGATGCGCATCACCTCCACAGCGACGTAGTAGCTGGCGAGCATGCCGAGGACGATGAACAGCATCGTGAGCAGCGGGAGCATGAGCACGCCCGCGACGAGGCGCGGGACCACGAGGTAGTGGATCGGGCTCACGGCCATGGTCTTGAGCGCGTCGATCTGCTCCGTGACGCGCATCGTGCCGATCTCGGTGGCCATTGCGCTGGCGGCGCGACCCGCCACGATCAACGCGGTGAGCACCGGCCCAAGCTCGCGGCACAACGCGATTGCGATCGTGGAGCCCACGAGGCTCTCGGCCTTGAAGCGGCCGAAGCCCTCGATGAGCTGAAGCGCGAGCACGAGGCCCGAGAACGTGCCCGTGAGGAACACGATGAACAGGCTGCCCGCTCCGACGAACTCCATCTGCTGCAGGAAGAGCTGGGCGCGCCAGGGTCGCCGCGGCAGCCAGGCGAGCGACTGCCCGGCCAGGATTGTGAGCTCGCCGATGTCGCGAAGCAGCCCGCCGACCCGTTGCCACACTTGTTCCAATCCGCGGGTCATCGGTGGGGACCGAGAACGGTTTGGTCTCTTTCGAAGGTGCGCACCGAAAGTAGTCTTACACGCGTTCTGTCGGAATGCCGAACACCGTGTCCGGCGCGCAGCAGCGGCGCGGGGCGTGGGCTGACCGAAGCAGGTGGTGATGTCGCGACTATTGCTCATCGATGACGACGCCGAGTTCCGGCATACGCTGGCGAGTGCCTTGCGCGATCTCGGCCACACGGTAGTGGAGGCCGGGCGGGCCGCTGACGCGGACGCGGAGCTCGCGCGTGCCTCGGTGGATCTCTGCGTCCTCGACGGTCTCCTGCCCGACGCGACGGGCCTCGAGTGGTTGGCGCGTCGGCGGGGCGCTGACGACAAGCTGCGCGTGGCCTTCGTCTCGGCGTACTGGCGCGACGCAGCGTCCCGTTCGCGCCTGCAGCACGAGCTGTGGGTCGACATGATCTTCGTGAAGCCCATCGATCCCCTGTACCTGGCCCACGAGCTCGACAGCACGCTCGCCTCACCCTCGCCCAGCCCGGTGCTTCGCGACCACCTCCCGGAGCTCCGCTCGCGTTACGCCGCGAATCTCCCAGGCCGAATCGACGCGGCCGAGGCCGCGGTGGACCGTGCACACGCGCTGTTCGGGAAGGCCGCCAGCGCTGCGGTGGGGAGCGCGGTCGCTGACGCCGTGCACCTCGCGCACCGGCTGCGTGGCACGGCGGGCTCCTATGGCTTCCCGGCAGTGAGCCTCGCGTTCGGCCGCCTGGAGTCGCTGCTCAGGGGGCTCCCGGTGGACGCCGAGCCGCCGAGCGAGCTCTGGGATGCAGCGACCACCGCCCTCAAGGACGCGCGCGCCGCGGGGCCCGTGCCCCGCCCTATGGGCATCGACGCAGCGCGCGCCCTCGGGGCTCATCGGGGGCGCGTGCTGCTGCTCGACGACGATCCGGACTTCCTCCGCCTGGTCGCGGCCATCGCGGCGCGTTCCGCGATCGAGGTGATCCCCGCAACGTCCGAGAAGGACGCCATTGCGATCTGCGCCACGCTGCCGGTTGACGGGGCCATCGTGGACGTCAACGTCGAGGGGCGAGGGACCTATCCGGTCGTTCGGAAGCTGCGCGCGCTGCCTGGGCGCGAACGGCTGCCAGTGGCGTTCGTCTCGGCCGACAACTCGGTCGCGACGCGCGCCGCCGCGGCGCACGCGGGCGCTGTGCGGTTCCTCGACAAGCCGGTTGAACCCGACCTGCTCGTGGAGCTCGCCAACGAGCTGGTCTCCCTGGCTCGCCGGAACCACTCGCGGGTGCTCATCGTGGATGACGACCCCGACTACGTGCAGCTTGCCTCCACACTACTCGGAGACGCTGGGATCGAGAGCATCTCGGCCGGCTCCGTGGACGCCGCGTTGAATGAGCTGGACGTGCGCCGGCCCGACCTCGTGCTCTGCGACCTCTACCTGCCCATGGGGGATGACGACGTCCGCGCGGTGGGCGGTCTGGATCTCTGCCGGACCATGCGCCTCTCGCCGCGCTACGACGACATCCCCGTGGTGCTCGTGACTGCGCGTCCGGACGTGGCGAGCCGCTTGGAGGCGTTTCGCGCTGGCGCCGATGACTACGTGGTGAAGCCCGTGATCCCGGAGGAGCTGCTCGCCCGCGTGCGGGTGCGGCTGGACCGCGCGCACCTCATCCGGCGCGCAGCCGAGATCGACCCTACGACTGGGCTGATGGTGCGGCGTGCGTTCGCTCGGCAGCTGGCGTCGGCGCTGTCGGAGGCCCGCCGGCACGGCCGCCCGCTGTCCGTGGCGCTCATCGACCTGGATCACTTCAAGGGCGTGAACGACACGCAGGGCCACCTGGCCGGCGACCGCGTGCTCGAGGGGATCGGCGCGCTGATGCGGCGGAGCTTCCGCGTCTACGACATCGTGGGTCGCTGGGGGGGGGAGGAGCTCGTTGTGGCGTTTCCCGGCGAAGCACGGCAAGTCGCTGCCGTGGTGACCGAGCGGTTGCTCGCCGAGACGCGGGAGCTCGCCTTCGAAGGCGACAAGGGCACGTTCTCGGTGACGTTCACCGCCGGCGTGGCGAGCTCGGACGAGGCGCCCACGCTGGAGGCGCTGATGACCATCACCGACCGACGGCTCTACCTTGGCAAGCGTCAGGGAAGGGCGCGCGTGGTGCGGGACGGTTGACCTGTCCCGGCAGCGCCCGATCGGTCCAGCTCAGAACGGGATGTCGTCGTCCGTGAAGGTGCCGCCCTGGGGGCCCGACGGGCCTCCGCCGAAGCCGCCGCCACCCTGAGGGGGCGGGCCACCCGGAGGCGGGCCGTCGTACCCACCGCTGTTTCCGCCGCGTGGCGCGCCGCCACCGCCCTGGGGACGACCGCCGTAACCGCCGCCACCGCCGCCGCCGCGCGGCGCGCCGCCTTGGGGAGCTTCGTAGCCGCCCTCGCCCTGCTCCTGTCGGCCGCCGAGGAACTGCAGCGCCTGCACCTTGACCTCGGTGGTGTAGCGCTTGGCGCCCTCTTTGTCTTGCCACTCGCGGGTCTCGAGCTTGCCCTCGATGTAGACCTCACGGCCCTTCTTCAGGTACTGCCCGGCGAGCTCCGCAGTGCGACCCCAGGCAACGATGCGGTGCCACTCGGTCTTGTCCTGCTTCTGGCCGTTCTTGTCGGTATAGCCCTCGTCCGTGGCGATATTGAAGTTGGCCACGGCCTGGCCGCCCGGCGTGTAGCGCACGTCTGGATCAGCGCCCAGACGCCCGATCAGGATGACTTTGTTGACGGACACGAGAACTCTCCCCGGTGGATGGATGCCGTGGGATACCACTGAACAGACGAGACGTAAAGTCGGCTTCGCACGGGGCGTTGGCCGTGTTGGCGGCGTGTCGCGATCAGGGGTTCATGGGGGGGAGAGCCGCTGGGCGGCGACCCACGAAGAGGTTCGTCCCGCCGAAGTTGAAGCGCTTCACGGAGACGTCCTGCAGCCCGGCGGCGCGCATCAGATCCATGAACTCGGGTGGCGTGGGGAAGCGGGCGATGGACTCGTGGAGGTAGTGGTATTCACGCGCACCAGAGAGCGCGGCGCCGATGCGCGGCACCACCTTGTGGACGTAGAAGCGCGCGAAGGGCCCAAGGAGGCCCTCGGGCTCCCCCAGCTCGAGCACGGCGACGTAGCCGCCGGGCCGCACCACCCGCGCGAGCTCTCGCAGGCCCTTGGCCCGATCGGGCACGTTGCGGATGCCGAAGCTGATCGCGGCGGCGTCGAAGCGCGCATCGGCGAATGGCAGAGCCTCGCAGTCCCCGAGCTCCAGGGAGATCCTCGCGCCGAGCCCCCGCCGCTCCACTTTCGTGCGGCCGACCGCGAGCATCTCGCGGCTGGGGTCCACCCCCACCACGCGGGCCTCGGGGTGTGCAGCCGCGGCGGCGAGCGCTACGTCTGCCGTGCCCGTGGCGACGTCCAGCACCTGGCTGAGCGGGCGCCCCAGCGCTCGGACCAGGGCGCGGCGCCACCGGCCGTCCATGCCGAAGCTGAGGACGCGGTTCAAGAGGTCGTAGCGGGCGGCGATGCGATCGAACATCTCGCCGCTGCCGCCTCGCGCCAGGGGCTCGCTCATGCCCGGCGGCTCACTGCGCTGTCGATAACTGCCTCGAGGGCGCCTCGGGCCATCGACTCGGGCAGCCGCGCCAGCGCGTCCCGCGCCAGCTGGGCCTGAGCCTCGGCGAAGCGGCGCGTGGCCTCCACGGCGCCGGTCGCGCGCACGCGCTCCAGGATCGCGCGCACGCCGTCGGCCGTGTCGCCCTTGTCCGCCATGGCGCTGAGGGCGGCTTCCAGCGCCGGAAGAAAGCCCGGATCCGCCTCGCTCGCGAGGATGAACGGCCACGTGAGCTTCCCCTCGCGGAGGTCGGCGAGGACGTCCTTGCCGGTCGTGGCGGTGTCGCCGGTGAGATCGAGCACGTCGTCCATCAGCTGAAACGCCACGCCGAGGGCGTTGCCCGCCTGGCCGAGCGTGGCGAGCGTGTCGCCATCGAGCCCGCCGGCCGTCCCGCCCGCCACGAGGCCCCACCGAAACAGCCCGGCGGTCTTGCCCTGAACCACACTCAGATAGACCTCTCGGCTGGGGTTGAGCCGACCCCGCTGCTCGAGCTGGATTGCCTCGGCGGACACCATCTCGTGGATGGTCTCGAGCAGGCTCGACAGCAGGCGGCGGTGTCCCACGCTCTCCACCAGCTTCAGCGCGTGGACGAGCAGGTGGTCGCCCGCGAGGACGCTGGCGGAGTTGCCGAACACCATCCGGGCGGTGGGCGCCCCCCGCCGCTCCGTGCCCTCGTCGATCACGTCGTCGTGCAGCAGCGTCGCGTTGTGCACCAGCTCGCACGCGATGGCGAGGTCCCGCACGCCGCGATCGAGCGGCGCTCCCGGGGCTGTGGGGCGCGTGAGCTCGCGCCCGCCGAGCCGCGCGCCCAGGAGCACGCACAGCGGCCGAATCCGCTTCCCCGGCCGGGCGAGCAAGTAACGAGCGGCGCGCAGGGCAAGGTCGCCGACCTCCTCTCGGGTGGTGGCGGCGTGAGAGAGGTCCGTGGTGGCCTGGATCGCTGTCTCGAGCTCGACGAGGTCGTCCTGGAGCCAGCGGCGGAGCTCCTCCAGACGGACGGCCAGCGGAGCGAGCCCCACGCGACGAGAGACGTCTTCGAGTGGGAGCAGGACATCGCGGGTGTCGGGGGTCATAGGGAGCCTCCTGTGATGACGGTGCGTGCGCGTATTCGCGAAGTCTTGCCAAGCGCATCCACGGGGAGCCGTGGGGTGTGCGTGGCCGTGTCGGGCTGTTGGAGCCGCGGGAGGTGGGCGCGCGAGAACGCCAGCACCTCCTCGGGGAGCGCCGTGCCGGTGTAGAGCGCGTGCGGGCGCTCGCCCCACTCGGGGTCTGCGAGGCCGGTGACCAACACCTCGCCGATCCCCGGGCAGGCGGAGAGGCCGGCCTCGATCGCGGCGGGATCGAGGTTTACGCCGCCAGAGATGATGGTGTCGTCGGCGCGGCCGCTGATGGTCACGGCGCCGTGCGGATCGAGGATGCCGACGTCGCGAGTGACGAGGCGTCCTCGCGCGATGGGCCCCTCCACCGTCAGCTGGGTCCCGCGGGGGCCCGGGATCAGCCCAAGGCGCGCGAACGCGAGCGGGGCGACGGGCGCGCCATGCGGGGCGCCGGGCGGCTCGGTGGCCACCTGAGACGCGGTCTCCGTCATGCCCCAGGTGAGCACGATCGGCAGGTGCCGGGCGCGGGCGAGGAGCTCCGGAGCAGCGGGAGCGCCGCCGACCAGGATCGCGCGAACGGACGGGGCGACGGGGCGCTCGCCCAGCGCCGCCACCACCCGCTCGAGCTGCGCGGGGACCAGCGAGAGGAGCGAGAGCTGCCCCGTGACCAGCTGCTCAGCCACCGCGTCGGCGTCGAAGCGCGCGCCCAGGAGCCGCGCGGTGGTGGCGCCCCACGCGGCACGTTCGAGGATCATGAGCCCGCCCACGCGGTCGAGGGGCAGGCAGAGGCCCCACACGTCGTCGAGTGCGTGGCCCAGCCGCATCGCCGAGCCGAACGCGGACAGCGTGGCCTGGAGCGCGCCGAGGCGGACGGCGCTGGGCGCCCCGGTGGTCCCCGACGTGTGGACAAGGTACCGATCGGCGTCCGCGGCCGAGTCGCGCTCGGGCAGCTCGGGGCCTGGTGGCAGGGCTCCGACCACCGCGTCGGCGTCACCTGCGTCCCCCGGGGTGGCGATCGCTCCCAGCCAGGTGGCCGCGTGGATGCGCTCCGCGGCGTCGAGGAGGGAACCCTGACACCTGGCGAGCGGCACCGCGACCCGGTCGCCCGTGCGGACCCCGGCGGCGTGGAGCGCGCCTGCGAGGGAAGCGACTCGGCTCCTCAGCGCGGACCAGGTCACGGTCTGCTCCCCGAGCACCAGCGCGGGGTGACCCGGTCGTGCGCGGGCCGCCGCCGCGACGGGGTGCGGGAGGTCGGTTGGGCCAGGCCTCGCCGACAGCGCGTCGGCGCGTCGCGTGGGCGCCACGCCCAGGCCGGGCGCGGAGGCAGTGATGCGGGCACGGGTGATCGCGAGCGGCTCGGCCACGTCAACGCCAGGCGTGGTGGTGTGCGACAAGCCGTGCGCGCGCACGCCGATCCCCTCGGCGTTCAGCGCGAGCGCCACGTGAGCGGCGCCTGCGCGTCCTACGGCGCTGTCCAGCGCGTGGGTGACCAGCACCGCAAGGCCACGGGCGTGCGCCGCGCGGGCTGTCCGGAGCGCCGCGTGCAGCCCGGTGAAGGCGGGCTTCACCACGATCCCTGCCGTGCCGGCGGGGAGCCTCGAGAGGGCGCGCGCCACCTCGACGTGAGCCGCGGCGAGGTCGGCGTTGGGGGCTCGGAGGGTCTCGGTTGTGGCCTCGATGAGGAGCTCACGCAGCGACTCGTCCGCGAAGCGCGGCGGCCCCCCGGCGGCCCCGGGCTCCTCAACGAGCTCCAAGTTCAGCGCGGCGAGCGCGGCTGTGTCGACGGGGGCGCCGTTGCAGTCCGCCCTCAGCGCGAGGGAGGCCGGCAGCTCGGCGCGCACGGCGCGAAGCAGCCCAAGCCCACCTTGTGTCGTGCTGCTCGACGAGGTCGCCGAGAGCTTCACCTTCAGCGTGGTGTAGCCCTCGGCCACAGCGGCTCGGGCCGAAGCCAGGTTGTCCACCAGCGCGTGGACCTCCACCTCCGGCGTCGCGTCGGCGGCCGTGAGCACACGCCAGAGGGGCAGGCCGGCGCGCCGCGCCTCCAGGTCCGCCAGCGCCAGCTCCACGCACCAGCGCGCCTCGGCGCTCAGCGCGTTCCACAGGTCGGAGCGCGGGAGCGCAAAGAACGGCGCGGGAAGGGGGCTCGCGTCACGGGCGGAGGCCTCGAGCGCTCCGCCGGCGAGCTCGCGCGCGGCGGCTACCAGCTCGGCTCGGAGGCCGGGCGCGGGCTGCCACGGGCACGCGTCGCCTGTCCCGGTCACGCCGTCCGCCCCCACGACGTGGAGCAGGAATCCTTCACGGTGGCTCAGCCCGCGGATCGGCACGCAGAGCGGGATCCGGTAGGCCTCGACGCGGGCGAGCGCGATGGGCGTCACGAGACCACCCCCACGGCCAGCAGGATCCCGTAGCACAGCGTGGCTCGGGCCGTGCCAGCGAGGCGCGCGTTGAGCTCGGCGCCGTCCGTTCGATACACGCCCCAGAGCTCTCGGAGGGCGAGGGGGAGTGCGCCGAGCGCGAAGAGCCAGGCTACCTGGCCTCGCGCCGCCGCGATCACCGGCACCGCGAACGCCAGCGCCATCCAGGCGGCGTATTCGACGCGCGCGAAGGCGGGGCCGAAGCGGACCGCGAGCGTGCGCTTGCCGGCCTTCGCGTCCGTGTGCCGGTCGCGCAGGTTGTTGACCACCAGGATCGCCGTGGAGAGCGCGCCGATCCCTGCGCCACACAAGAGCGCGTCGGTGGGCCAGCCGCCCGTCTGGGCGTAGGTGGTTCCGGCCACCGCGACCAACCCGAAGAACACGAAGACGAAGAGGTCCGCCACGCCCAGGTACGCGAGCGGGTAAGGCCCGCCGGTGTAGAGCCAACCGGACAGCAGGCTGAGCGCGCCGATCGCGACGATCGGCCAACCCGCGACGCTGACGAGATAGAGTCCAGCGGCGAAGGCGACCCCGAAGGCCGCGAGGGCGACGGACTTTACCGTCCCAGGCGTGAGCCAACCCTGCTGCGTGGCGCGGCGCGGGCCGAGCCGCTCCTCAGTGTCGGCGCCACGACGGAAGTCTTCATAGTCATTGAAGAGGTTCGTCCCGATCTGGATGCCCAGGGCGCCAACGAGGCAGGCAGCGGCCGCCCCGAGGTGCACCCCGCCGTGAGCGTGGGCCACAGCGGTGCCCAGCACGACCGGGGCGATCCCGGCCGTGAGCGTCTTCGGCCTCATCGCCAGAAGGACGGCGCGCGCGCGACCCACGCTCATGGCACGCTCGCGGCCGCGGTCCGCGCGGCCTCCATCGCGTCACGTCGCCGGCGCTGACTGGCCTCGCGGTCTACCCGCACCACCAGCACCTCCAGGCCGCGGATCGGTCTCTCGAGGGCCTGGAACAGCGCGTCGCGCTCTGTCACCACGGTCACCGGCGCCACGGCCGCGGCCAGCGCGGCCACGTCCGTGTGCTGCGGCGTGAGGAAGCACCGCTCGAAGGCGGGGTGCGCAGCGATGGGCAGGTAGCCGAAGATCCCCCCGCCGCCGTTGTCGACCACGACCACGCGCAGCGGGACGCCCAGCTCGGCCGCAGAGAGCAGGCCCGAGAGGTCGTGGCGGAACGCCAGGTCTCCGAGCAGCACCGTGGTTGGCGCCGGGGTGGGGCTAGGAGCCGAGCTCCCGGACCCCCGCAGCGCCGCCCCTGCCGCGGTGCTGATGAGCCCGTCGATCCCATTGGCGCCACGGTTGACCAGGACCCGCGCGCGCCCCGAAGCGGCGAAGAGGTCCACGTCTCGGATCGGCATGCTCGAGGCGATCACCACGACGTCCGCGGCGCTCGTACCGAGCGTGGCGCGCGCCACCACGCCCTCCCAGAGCCCCTCGGAGGTCGCGGCGTCCAGCGCCTCTCCGGCCGCGCGGTCGAGCGCGAGCCAGCGCGGGAGGTCGGCCCGGGGGGACTCACCCGGCTCGAGCGAGGTGAGTGCGGCCCCGGCCGGGCCCGGCAGCCAGGCCTCGGCGCGGCAGCTGGGATCGTGGAGCGCGGAGCCCAGGAGCCAGAGCGGAGCTTCCAGGGCGGCCAGCCACTCCTGGACCGCCCGAGTGGTGGGGACGTGCCCCACGCGGACGACGAGGTCCGGCTTGGGCGCGTGGGCCAGGATCACCTCCGTGCGATGCACCAACGGGGCCTCGAGCCCCGAGAAGCGGAGCCCGCTGGCGGCGTCTGCCACGATCGGCCACCCGAGGCGCCGCGCTGCGCCGACGAGCTGCTCTTCGCAGCCCTCGAGGTGAGCCCCGGCCACGAAGATCCCACGCCGCGAGCGGCGCACCGCAGCGACCAGGGCGTCAACGTCCGGGGTGGCGGGTTGGGTCCGTGGCGCGGGGCGCGGCGCAGGGGCCGCGAAGCGCTCGCCGGAGGCCCACACCGGCTCCGTGAACGACAGATTCAGGTGAGCGGGCCCCGGCACCGCCAGGGCCTCCAGCGCCACGAGGCGGCAATGGGCGGCTGAGCTCGTCTCGGGCAGCGCGAACGCCGCGCGCACATGGGCGCCGAAGAGGCGGGTCTGGTCTACGGTCTGGGGCGCGCCGACGTACTGCGCGGCGGCCGGTCGGTCGGCCGTGAGCGCCAACACCCGGGCTCCCGTGGCGTTCGCCTCGACCAGCGCGGGCAGCCAGTGCGCCCCTGCGCTCCCCGAGGTGCAGACCAGCGCCCCCGGCCCCTCGAGCCGCGACAGGCCCAGCGCGACGAACGCCGCCGAGCGCTCGTCGACCAGCATGCGGAGGTCGAGGCCCAGCTCCAGGGCGGCGAGGATCAAGGGGGTGGAGCGCGATCCCGGCGAGGCGAGCACCGTGCGGACGCCGCCGTCGCGGAGCGCCGCGAGCACGGCGCCGGCGCGCTCGAGGTTGCTGCTCACGACGCGGTCTCCACGAGGCGGAGCGCAGACCCGATGGTGGCGAGCTTCAGCTCGGTCTCGTGCCACTCGGCCGCGGGCTCCGAGCCCCGGACGATCCCCGCGCCGGCGAAGGCCACGGCCCGCTCGGGCGACACCACCGCGGAGCGGATCGCCACGGCGAAGAGTCCATCGCCCGACGGCGTGGTGAAGCCTACCGGTCCGGCGTAGAGCCCGCGGTCGAGAGGTTCTTCGGCGCGGAGCCACGCGTCGGCCTCCGCCGAGGGATAGCCGCCCACTGCCGGCGTGGGGTGGAGGGCCTGCGCCAGCGCCTGGGCCGTGACCCCGGGGCGCAACCGCGCCCTGATCGGGCTCACGAGGTGCTGGACCGCGGGGAGCCGCAGGAGCTGCACACGTCCCACCTCCAGGCCCACCACGAAGGGCCTGAGGCGCGCGGCGATGGCTCGCGCCACCACCGCTTGCTCCTCTCGATCCTTCTCGCTCTCGAGCAGGCGTCGGCCCAGCGCCTGATCCTCGTCCGAGTCGGCGGCGCGCGGCGCAGTCCCCGCCACGGCGTGCGTCTCGAGCTCACCGCGGACCACACTGACCAGGGTCTCGGGCGTGGCTCCCAGGAAGGTCCGTCGCCCGTCGCCCACGGCGAAGACGATGCTGGCTGCGTGTCTGGCGAGCAGGATCTCCAGGATCGCGCAGGGGTCGAAGGCGTAGCCGCTCGGGGCGACCACCTCGGCTGACCGCGCGAGGACCACCTTCTCGAGGTGGCCCGCTCCAATCTCGGCGACCGCGCGCCCGACTCGGGCCTCGAACGCTGACTGAGCCTCGAGCGGGACGAAATCCGGCGCGCGGTGGTGCATCTGCTCGAGGTTGGGCCCCGCGGCAGGCAGCGGCCCCCCGGCGATCGTGTCTCCGCGGTGGCGGAACCAGCACGCGGTGGGCACGAAGGCCGGGACCTCCGGCCACGCGATCCCTGACCGCTCTCGAGGGGAGACGTCGTTCCTGTAGCCCATGGCGCCGACCCAGCTCGGCAGCCCGCCGGCGAGCCCGTCGGGGGAGCCTCCGCCGACCGCGGCCAGCTCCACCCGCCGCACCGGATCACGCAGGTAGAACCACGGGCGGCGGCAGGTGGCGAGCGCCCGCAGCGGCACCTCGCGCCACGGCACGTCCCGCGGGCGGCTCTGGTCGGTGGGTGTGGGGGCTCCGTCTGACAAAGGCGTTGTTTATAACCTCTTGAACAACACGGCGGCGTTCTAGCTCACGTATAGTGCGTTGGCAATCGAGTCGTGCGCCGTTGTTCACGTTGGCTTGGACAACGCGGCGTGCTAGGCTCGCCACGATGAACCCCTCCTCTCTCGACCGCCGAGTCCTCGCCGCGTGCGACGCTGCTGGCGCCTTCATCGAGTACTGGGGCTTCAAGGCGATCCACGGGCGTGTCTGGACGCTGGTGGCGATCTCGCGCGCTCCGCTCAGCCAGACCGAGGTGGCTGAGCGCCTCGGCGTCTCCCGGTCGCTCGTGAGCCAGGCCGTGGCCGATCTCGAGTCTCGTGGGCTGCTTCGGCAAGCCGGGGAGGGGAGGAAAGCGCCGCTTCAGGCGGTGTGGGACGTCTGGCCGGTGATCGCCGACGTCCTCAGGAAGCGCGAGTGGCAGATGCTGGACGAGGCGCGCCTCTCGCTAGAGGCCGCGCTGGAAGAGGCCGAGCTGTCCCCGGCGGGGGACATCGATCCCGGCCGCGTACGCGTGCTGCTCTCCATGACCGAGATCGCGCAGACGTTCGTGGGGGTGCTCATCGCGCTCCGCGTGCCCGCCAGCGTGGAGAAAGTGGCCGACTGGATGGGTCGCGCGCGGCTGCTGGTTCAGACGCTGCGCGGCGTCGGCTGAGCTCTTTCACGGAGCGCCTCGGCGCTCTCGGTGGGTGCGTGCCTGCGAGCCCTCCAGCCCGGGACAGCTCAGGGGTGTGGCCGGCAGATCACGTTGATGGCGTCTCGGTCCCCGAGGGCAGCGATGCGCGCCCGGATGTCCACCACCGGGGTGGTGCCGTCGAGCTCGAAGAAGTCGTAGCCACCGAGCAGGCCGAGCAGCGCCTCGAACGAGTCGCCCGCTTTTCGCTGCCAGTAGTCGCTCACCTCCACGATCATGATGGGGCGATCACGCCTCAGTATCTCGGTTGCGCCGCGCAGGATCTTGGTCTCGAAGCCGTCCACGTCGAGCTTGATGAGGTCGACCTTGGCGATCCCCTTGCGGGCGCAGTAGGTGTCGAGCCGTGAGAACGTGACGGCCCCCTGCTCGGTCAGGCTGTCGCCCTGCGCCTTGTATTGCGACTGGAACGCGTAGGCCGCCTGATCCTGGTCCGCGTCCGAGAGCGCCATTCTCTCGGGGACCACGTTCCGCAGCTCGGGGTTCAAGCTCAGGTTGCGTTGGAGCTTCCCAAAGGCCCACTCGGTGGGCTCGAACGCGTAGACACGGCCACCGGGTCCCACACGGCGCGCAAGCGGCAGGCAGTGCGCGCCGATGTTGGCGCCGATGTCGAGCACGGTCATGCCTTCGCGGGTGAGCGCGTCCAGCGCGGCGGTGGTCCCGCGCTCGAAGAAGCCCTCGAGGTAGATGTGGCGATCGATGTGCTGATCGAGGTCGAGCTCCCAGTGGAGGCCACCCCGCTCAGCGGTGACCTTCTTGCCAGCGAATCGACCCTTCACCCAGCGGTCCAGCGCGACCAGCGGTCGGGCCAGAGGACGACCGGGGAGGCGACGATAGAGGGACAGCGCAGCTCTGCGAATCCCGATGAGCAGCTCACTCACAGAACACCTCGACTCAAAGCACCGGGTATCGGCTCCGGTGAAATCATGTCTGACCCCGCGCGGCGCTGCCTGGCCGTGGCCGTCGGAGCAGCCGTGCGAAGAGCGCCTCGCTGGCGCCGAAGTACGGCGCATCCCGCCCCGCAAAGGCCCGATGCCCCACCACGATTCCGGCGCCGGCCACCCCCAGCGAGAGGACAGTCCCGACCCACGCGCCCACGCCCAGCCGAAGGGCAACGGCGCCTGTGGCGATGCCAGCGAGCCCGATGAGCGCGTGGACGCCCAGCAGCGAAGGGAGCCCGGGGAGCATCCCGCGCAGCACGGGGCCCGGACTCGCCCCCCCGTTGGCCAGCTCGGCGGCCTTCCAGGCCAGCACGAGACAGCCGAGCGGGTAGCAGAGCGCCGCGAGCCCGGCGCCATGAAGGTGCCAGTGTGGCGTGAGGATGAGCAGCAGCACCAGCATGGAGCCACCGCCCACGAGCGTGGCCGCCGCCACCACGTCGGGTCGGCTGCGGCCGGTGAGGTAGTAGTACGGGACCACGTTCAGCGCATGGAGCCCGTAAGCCGCGAGCAGCCAGGCGAAGATCCCGGATGCCGCTTCGGCGCGCGCGGCGCCCACCCACGCAGGCAGGAAGACGGGGCCCACCGCGGCGGCGAGCGTGACCACGCCGGCGGAGAAGAGGAGGCTGGCGCGCCATGCGGTGGGGAACTGGCGCGCGTCATCGTTGCGGTCGCCCGACGCGAAGTGCGGCATGAGCACGCGGCCGGCCGCGATGGCGACCTGATGGACCTTTGAGGCCAGCGCCTGGGCGAGGGCGTAGCTCGCTACGGCCTCCAGCCCGAGGACCGACCCAACGACCAGCTTGTCGAGCTGGCCGATCGCGAGGGTGCCCGCTGAGGTGACGGAGCTGTACATCCCGAAGCCGAGGAGTCGCCGCGACGTGGGCAGGAAGTCGAGCTGGTCCCACTTCACCGGCTGCAGCTCACGCGCTACGGAGACGAGACCGACGATGGCGGTTGCCCATGTGACGGCGACGGTGGCCACGACGAGGCCGATGAAGCCTGAGCCGATGGCGAGGGCGAGCCAGCCAACGATCAGCGCGGTGACGGCGCGGCCCATGACCAGGAGCTGCGATGCCCGGAACCGGTTCAGCCCCTCGAAGACCCCCGAAGCCACCGTGAACAGCACCGTCGGCAAGACCCCGATGGAGACGAGTCGCAGCGCACGCACGGCGAGCTCGGCTTCGTCGCCCCGAAGCTTCAGGAGGTGGACGGCGATCGGCTCGGCGAGCACCACCATGATCAGGGTCGCAAGCAGCGCCAGGACCGTGAAGACGAGCGACGCGGAGGTGACGATTCGCGTGAGGGCGAGGCCCGGGGGCACGGCGGCATCACCGCCCCCGCGTGCCCCGGCGACGAGGGCGGTGGTGGCCTCACCGAGGCTCAAGTTGAGGATCCCGGTGAAGGCCAGGATGGCGATGCACAGCGTCCAGAGCCCGAAGGTCCGGTCGCCGAGGTAGCTGAGATAGAGAGGGGTGCTGACGAGCGCCACCAGCGTGGGCACCGCGAAACCCGCGAGGCTCCAGAGCGTGTTACCAGCCAGGAGGCCGGCGCGGGTGGCTTGGCTAGTCATGTTGGGCGCCGGCACTCTAACCCTCGAGGGCGTCTTGGTTGCCACTCAGGGCGCGACTTTTCATCGAGTCACCGGGCTCCGCTGTCCTCGGCCCCGGCGCCTCGAATCGCTTCCCCGCGAACGGCGCGACGGGGTTCTTCTTTGGGCCCGCGATTGAGGCTGCGCGTCACTCGGGAGGCGGGGTGCAGCCGTCGACCCCGAGGGAGTCGGTGGTGACCGTGGGGTAGTCGCCCTGGAGCGGCAGCAGTGTGGGGTCGTGCAGCTCGAGCGGAGCCGTCCACGAGTCGTCCATGATCTCGGGCAGCTGCGTCAGCGTGAAGGCGTTCCAGTCGGTGCACCAGACGCCCGCGGCCTCGCGCAGCGACGTGCTGATGCTGGAGGTTGGCGTGCCCAGGTCGTAGAGGGCCACGTCGTCCTCGGCCGAGGCGCCCGCGAGGCCCGCAATGGCCCGCCCGAACTTCGAGTCGGCACCTCGACGCGTGAGGTAGATGACCCGGTCACACCCGGCGTTGCGCAGCGCCAGGACCGGGGCCAGGTCCGGCCAGCCGCCTGCAGAGATGTTGCCGTCCGGTAGCTCCTTGCCGCGCGAGAGCCCGGGCTCTGCGGGCGACATGGAGATCGCCAGGCGCCAGGTGGCGGGCCCCAGCGCCATGGCCTTCTGGCTCTTGAGATCAGGGAAGCCGAGGGCATTGTCGACCACCGGCTTCGTGTGTTTGCTCTGGCCCCAATACCCGGCCCGTACGTCCGCGAACGAGGGCTCGAACGCCCAGGTCCCCAGCGCCATGAAGTCTGCGTACGCCTTCTTCCACTGCGTCGCGGCGTTTCCCAGGAACACACTGGTGATCGCCATAGCGCGAAGCTTCGCGCCCACGGGCTCGTCGATGCGGTTCTTCGCGCTGTTCTCCTGCGGGATGAAGCCCGAGCGCCACGTGGCGAGGAGCTCGGCGAAGCGCGACCCGCAGGTCCCACTGCCGCCCAGGGGTAGCGCAGCGACCTCCGGCCACGGGAGCCCGCGGCCGGGCAGGGCGCACCCCGCCAGGATGGCCTCCCACTCCGGCAGGTCGACGGGGCCGTAGCCGGCGTAGAAGCTGCCGATCCGCCCCAGCTTCTCGGCGAAGCCCTCGAAGCTGACCACGCCCGGGCGCAGGAAGATCTCCGCCGAGTCGGCGCTGAACGCCCCGAAGGTGGAGAGCGCCGCCCAGACCATGGGCACGTAGGCGAGCGGGTCGTCGGACTCCGTGAGGAGGTCCAGGATCTCGGCGTTGATGATGTCCTTCACGTCGTCCGAGTCGAACAACGTGAGCAGGGCGTCCAGCGCCTGCTCGAGCTTGCCGTTGGCCACGGCTTCGCCCACGCCCTGGGCCTTGGCCTGCTCCACCAGCGCGAGCAGCACGCCCACGGCGACCGCTTCGTCGCGTTCGGTCATGGCCTGGATGTAGCCGTAGAGCGACTTGTACATGAAGCCGAGGCGCGCGCCGGCCTCGACCGGAGTGCACGCCTTCTTCGCGCAGGTCTTCACCGCGGGGTGGATGTGCATCGACTCCGTGAAGAAGGCCGTGATCGAGGCTGAGCTCCCTCCGGCGACCCCGTCCAAGGGGCCGAACGTCTCCACGATCCGCGCCATCGCCGCGAAGTGCGCCGTGATCAGCTCGCCGTTCCCGCGGATCGCCACACACAGCGTCTTCTTTGGCTCCGGCGGTTTCGGCGTGTCGGTGGACGTGGCGTCTGCCGGCGCCGGCGTGGTGTCTCGGGCGTCCTCCGGCGCCGGAGCGTCGTCGGGTAGCGGAGTGGTATCCAGGGCGCTCGGCGTGTCGGTGGGGCCGATGACGTCTGCCGCCGTGAGGGGCGTGCTCTGCGTGGTGGCCGCCTCGCAAGCTAGCGCCAGGAGCAAGACAAGGCGCTTCATACGAGGTCCTCGAGGCCGTAGCCGGTCAGGCGGTTGTGGTAGTAGTACGCGAGCTCCTGCGAGTCGCACTGGATCCGGTCGCCTTCGCGCCACGCGGCGCGGTTGCGGTGGTAGCTGGCGAAGTAACGCAGCGCCTGTCCCACCACCTCATCCGCGCTCTTGCCCTCGAGATCGGGGGCCAGGCCAAGGCGCCCCGCGGCCGCACGCTCCCGGATGCCCACGAGGAGGCGCTCCACGGCGGCGAGCACGTCCGACAAGACGAAGCCCGTGGGGCCTGCGCCCTCCTTGAGCACACGGTACAGGTCGGCGCCCGGGTGCTTCTTGCGGGTGAGGAGGTGGATGGCGAACGCCAGGACGTGGGTGCTCTGCATGCGGGCGATCCGCGCGAGAGAGCCCACCAGGTGATCCGCCAGCTCGCTGGTGTATTCGTGGTCACGCTGTGCGTCGTGGACCACTTTGCCGTCGCGCATCACGTAACGCGTGATGTCCACCGGCCGACCGCGTTGGTCCACGCTCCGCCCCTGGAAGTCGACGCGGTTGCCGAAGGGGTCCATCGGCTCGCCGAACGTGATGTGGATGCGGCTGTCGAGGGCCATCAGGTCGCGGAAGAACGACGCGATCCGCTCGAGGCGGCTGAACTCGTCGTCGATGATGATGTACCGCGACTTGCCCACGTCCTTCAGGTAGTCCTCGATCAGCGTCTCCGCCTCGAGCACCAGCCCATACGAGATGTCGCAGGGCACGAAGTAGAGGTTGGGCTGGCGCTTCCCGCTCTCGAGGTTGTGCTGGTACGCGGTGAGCGCCGAGCCGAGCAGGCCCTTCTTGAGTCGCCGCTCCACGCTCCCCGACCGTGAGCGAGTCCCCCCTGGGAAGAAGAGGTGATGGTAGCCGAGCTCCATCGTGTAGGTGGCGTACTCCTTGAGCACGTCCTTGTAGAGCTCGGCCTTCTTGCGGCGGTCGATCCGGTACGCCCCGAGGTGGTTCATGAAGAAGCCTATGAGGCGGTTCGTGAACAGGTTGAGTCCCGCGCCGTAGGTGAGCGGCGGGAGCCCCACGAGGTACGCGGTGTAGCCGAGCACGATCGAGTCGAGGTTCGAGAGGTGCGTGGGCGTGACCACCACCGTCCCCTTCTGCGAGAGGCGCCGGACCGCCTCCGTCTCCCCGTGGATCGCCACGTTGTCGGCGAGGCGGAGCGCTTGCTTCGGGTCTTTGAGGGCGCGCACCGGATCCAGCGAGTTGAGCAGCAGCCCGAGCGCCGTGGGCACGGTGCTGGTGACGGCCCGGTACATCCGCGGATCGAACGAGCCCATGATGTCGTCTACGAAGCGAGCGATGACCTCCTTGCCCAGGTCGCGTAGCGCGGTGGGGTTGGCGGAGTCGAGGCGCTTCGCCACCTTGCCCCAGTAGGCCGGGTCGCCGCTCTCCCACTGATATCGGGGGCCATTGAGGCGCATGCGCTCGTGGTAGAGCGTGTCGGCGAGCACGTCGTGGAGGACGCCCGCCGGGCGCTTCTCGAGCTGGTCGAGGACCCGGCTCGTGACCTCGGTGCGGGTCAGCTGCTTGTGTTCGGCGCGCAAGGGCAGAGCTCCTCGAGGTGAAACGGGCTCAGGGGCGCCCAACTCTAACGCGGTTCGAGGTGATTCCGGAACTCGCGGGTGGCCACGAGCAGCTCTCGCACCCGCGCTACCTCGCCCGGGTTCGCGCCGCGGGCCGAGGCCACCTCGAGCACGCGCTCTGCGTCCGTGAAGCGCCCGAGGGCGATCTGCGCCTCCGCCGCGCGCAGGGCGGTGTCTGCCCCGGCGCCCGCGTCGAGCTGGCGGCGCGTCTCCAGAATGGCGCCCTCGTAGTCCCCTGCTACGAAGCGATGAAACGCAGCCTGAGGGCCTTCGAGCGCGCCCGCGGGGACCAGCCGATTCGCCGCAGCCCACTCCGGGGCGCGGGCGAGCACGGCGCCGACGTCCAGGCCGGCGGCGCGGTCGAAGGCCACGCCGTGACGCGCCCAGTACATCGCGACCCGGTTGAAGTTGGCGTCGTTCCGCGGGTGGTCCCGCAGGTAGATCGCGAAGCCCGCCGACCGGTAGACGAGGCGCCACCACGGCACGCCTTCGAGGTGGCGCAGCGTCGCGGTGGCGACGTAGGGCCACCCCGGTCCGCCCACACCGAAGAAGATGTCGACCCCGTAGTCCTCGAGCAGCTCGAGGTACGGGCGCCCGTCGGTGGGGCGCACCCCGCCGCTCTCGATCACGTCGTAGTCCTTGGCCACCGCGGCGGAGTAGTGCTCCGTACGACCGTCGATGAACGTCCGAATCCGCGGCGCGAGGTGGTAACCGAGGTAGGCGCCCAGCGTGTAGTTGTTGAACATCCGGCCTTCGACGCCCGCCTCGGAGAGGAACGTGGCGCCTTCGCCCGCGAACGACGTGTGGTTCACGGCCGTGCGGAGATACAGGCCCGGGTCGGCGGGACGCCCGCCGGCCGGCCAGCCCGGCACGTCGCTCATGAGGAGCAGCCAGAACCCGTAAGTGGGGAGGGCGGCCACGAGGCTGAGCGCCCCTCCCGCGGCCGGGGCGTGGAGTGTGGGCGCGAGCCTCCCGGCCACGCGCGTGGCGTACAGGAGGGGCAGGAACGACAGCCACATGAAGCGGAACGAGATGAGGTAAGCGGCAGCCCCTGCGATCCCCATGAGGACCGCGGGAAGGTCGAGCAGACGGCCGGCCTCCGAGGGCGGCGTCGCCACGGACGCCCCGGTCGTGGAGGGGGGTGAGTTGCCGGCGGGCCGCGCTGCCCGAGCGGCCGCCACGGCCGCCGCCCCGAACAGCAGCAGCACCAGCCCGCCACAGAGCCAGCCGAGGCCGGACAGCATTGGGCTGTTGTCGCTGGGATCCAGGGGGTTGAAGGGGTACCAGTCGTCGACGACGTCCCAGATCGCGTGCTCACTCTGCGACGTGAAGAACGTCACGTGCTGCGCGAGGCCTCGTGGGTTGAGCGCGGTGACCAGGACGCCCAGGCCGATGAACGTGGCCAGCGCGCGGAACACCTCGCGGGGTCGCGGGTCCTCCGGCGTTCCCGGTGGCCGCGTCTCCAGGCGCTCCAGCAGCGCCCCCAGCGCCCCCGCGCCCGCGACAGCGAAAGCGATGAGGAAGAGCGAGTGCGCGTTCACCCAGAACACGGCCACCGCCAGCGCCATCGCCAGCTGCGCCCGTCGAGTCCGCTGCGGATCCTCGAGCACCCAGCCGTAGATCAGCAGCGCCGCGAGGATAGAGAAGAGATCGGCGCGGGTTTGATAGAGGCGCGGGTAGGTCAACACCGCCCAGAGCACGAAGCCCAGTGATGCCAACCCGGCGCCCCCGGCGGCTCGGCGGAAGAGCCGCCAAGCGAGCGCGAGGATGGCCACCACCAGGACGGCGTGAAACGCCCGCAGCCCCTGGAAGCCGAGCTGGTCCTGGACGAGGTAGTAGAGCACCTCGCTCAGCCACTCATGGGGCGTGGGCTTCACGTCCCCGTGCGTGAACAGCATCGGCTCGCTCTGCGCCAACGGCCCCTCGGCCGCGTAGAGCTCCCCCATCTTCAGGTAGTACCAGTTGTCCGCCGTGGCGAGCGGGCGGGCAGACAGGAGCAGGATCAACACGGCCGCCCCGAGAGCGGCGAGGGCGGCCACGGCGCGGGTGATCACGTTCAGCTGAGCTCGATCCGCTTCTGGACGATCTTCGCGAGGTCGGCCTCGCCCAGGCCCAGCCGCGCGGCGCCCTCGATGAACTTCGGGGCGCGGGTCCCGTCGCGGTCAACGAAGACGCTCTTCAGCCCCTTCGCCTCGCGGATGGTCTCGATCCAGTCCAGGATCACGCGGTCCATCGCCACCGGATCGGTGGAGACCGCGATCTCGTTCTTCGCCTCACGGAACCGCTTGTCCTGGGGCCCCCCGTGGTAGAGCACGCGCAGCGCGTCGCAGATCACGAGGCGCACCTTGCCGCCCAGCTGCTCGTGGTTGTAGACCCGGGCCACGTTGCAGATTCCGTCGTGGAAGCAGGCGGTCTTGCACTTCTCCCGGCTGCAGTGGAAGTGCGGGACGGTCTCGATGTTGCCGTAAGCGACGTTCTTCAGGGCGCCCGTCACCCCGGTGAGATCGTGGTCCTTCGGGACGCAGACGTTGATGACGGCGGTGACCTTGCGGGCGATCTTGGCGAGCCGCGCCTCGGAGAGATCGCCTCGCCGGTTGCGGCCGTCGACGGGTGTTGCGTCGTCTTCGTAGCCGAGGGTCTTGTGGTAGTGCACCGGGAAGTTCCCGGGTTTGCCCTTCATACCGGGGCCCAGCGCGCGGAACCCGCCAGTCTTCATCCGCGACCCATACTGGTCGTAGATGATCACGTTCTCCTTCGGGACGCCGGCGGCGTGCACTGCCTCGGCCACCGCGAACGCGGTCGCGGGATGTACGGACGAGTGCGGCGACCCGAGCGTGTTGATCTTCACGCCCACCACGTCGCCAGGCTTCACGAAGCGCGCCATGGCCGCGCCGGGCGTGGCTTCGCCCGTGAACTCGGTGAGGGCGCGCGCCACCATGACGCGGACCACCTCTTCGTTGGTCTTGATCACCTCGCTGGTGGCGCCCGGGTGAAAGACCCGGAGCACGAAGCCCTTCCCGGGGGTGGCGGCTTGCGCAGTAGCGGGCACGCCCAACACGGTGGTGGCCGCCAGCGTGGCGGTGGCCCGGGTCAGGAAGTCTCGGCGGCTCTGCGCGGGCGCGGGGATCTCGGTCACGTGGGCTCCCTCCGGTGGTCCCGGAAGATGCCATAGACGCGTGGGAGGTGCGACCCCCGGCCCGGCCCGGTCTCCGGCTTACGCCGCTTGTGCCCCGAGGCCCTGCCCCATGCGACGCTCGAGCTCACCGGCGCTCGGCATCCGGGTGGGGTGCGCGCCGAAGGCGTCCTCGAGGGCGCTCACGAGCAGCGCGGTGGCGTCCGTATCGTTTCCGGTGAGCTGTCCGGCCTGAACGTACGCGCGGGCCAGGATCGCTTCGAAGGCGCTGATCACGGTCATCGGGGTGAGCTCGGCGTTCATGAGATTCCTCCAGTGGAAACAGGGTCGGGACACTTCCCTAGCAGGCGGCGTGCCAGCGCGCTGCACGGCCGCCGATCCGATGATGACGCGGCCTGACCAGGCCTCGGGAGGCCGCCTCTGTGAAAAAACGACTCCGGCGTGCCACAGGGCTGTGTCATTTTGTCTTCGCCGCCCGATCGTCCGGGTCGCGAGCCCCTTCGCGGCTCTGGCGCCTTGCTTGCCTTCTCCCGAGGACGCTTCAGAATCGCCCAAGTGTTGGACGAGCCCCTCCTCAAGTTCCTCGAGCTCTGCCGTGTGCGCCTGGGCGCCGACGATGTCCGCGCGGAGATCGGAGGCCGCGAGCCCACGGGTGCCGGCCTCCTCCACGCCCCGCTCAAGCCCAATGTCCGTGTTGTGGCCGTGTTCGATGCGCCGCTCCTCGACGGCACCCGGCTGCAGGAGCGCCTCGACGGGCTAGTCGCTGCCTACGCGGGTTGGCTGGCCTCGGAGGCGCCCGAGCGGGCGCTGCCAGTCGACATTCACGGGGGGCAACCCGCTGCCGCCCTCGAGGCTGCGCTTCACGCGCTGATGACCCGAACGCAGGCGATCCGAGCCATGGTGGTGGACGAGCAGTCGCCCATCGTCTGGGGCACGTCGCACCCTGACGCGCTGCCCACGGACATCGCCACAGCCAGCTCCCTCGCGCACACGGCGGCGGCCTTGGCGCGCGTCGGACTCGACCTGGCGGTGCTGCTCACGGAGTCCGCCGCCGACACGGAGACCGCGCTTGCGGGCTCGCTGCTCTCTCCCGCGGAGAAGCGGGGCATCCACGGCGTGGTATCGGGCCTCCTCGAGCACGGCGTGCTGAAGACGCGAGCGGACTGGACCCACGACATCCTCGCTGCGCGAGCGATCGTGGCCACCCGCCGGCAGCGCGACGTGAGCCTGGTGCGCGAGCCTCCGCTCGGGGTCGTGGCCAAGGGCTTCGCAAACATCTACCGGCTGCTGCTGGTCTTCGAGGGGCGCTTCTCGCCCCTCCAGGCCGAGGCGGCGATCATCCAGGCCGTCCCGGCAATCGAGGGCCTGGTCACGCGCCTCCCGCCGGTGGACCCGGCGCCGGGTGGCGGCAAAGTAGTGGCTCTCCGCTCGCGTTGAGGCCAGGCGCACAAGCGGTTATAAGCGCGGCCCACAGCCTCGGAGCCGCACCATGAAGTTCTTCATCGACACCGCCGACATCGCCCAAATTCGTGAAGCCGTCTCGTGGGGGATCTGCGACGGGGTCACCACCAACCCGTCCCTGGTCGCCAAGACCAAGAAGCCGCTTGCACAAGTGATCGAAGAGATCACCAGCGTGGTCGACGGACCGATCTCGATCGAGGTCACCGCGCTCGACTTCGAAGGCATGATGAGCGAGGCCCGCCGGATCGCCGCGATCAAGAGCAACGTCGTGGTCAAGATCCCGCTCACCAAGGCGGGCATCCAGGCCACGAAGGCCTGCAGCGACGCCGGGATCAAGACCAACGTCACCCTCTGCTTCTCGGCCGCTCAAGCGCGGCTCGCGGCCAAGGCGGGCGCCACCTACATCTCGCCGTTCATCGGGCGGCTCGACGATGTGGCGAACGAGGGCATGCAGATCATCGAAGACATCACCACGATCTACGGCAACTACGGCTTCGACACCCAGGTGCTCGTGGCCAGTGTACGCCACCCGATCCACGTGGTTCAGGCCGCCCGCCTCGGCGCCGATGTGTGCACGGTGCCGTTCGACGTGCTCGACAAGCTGTTCCTGCACCCGCTCACCGACATCGGGCTCGCGAAGTTCATGGAAGACTGGAAGAAGGTCCCCACCTGAGCCGTGGCTGAGCCGGCCCCACCGCCTTTCGACGCCGCCGTGCGGCTCGACGCATGGGAGCCGGACTACGGTCCGGAGGTCGCGTTCGACGCCGAGACGCCCCCGCTCGGCCGCGTCGACCTCACCGTGGAGCGCGCCGACTGGGCGCCCGTGCTCCCGCCGCCTGGCGGTCCGCGCCGCCAGATCGTCTTCGTCGATGGCGTTCGCCGCCTGGAGACCCGCCTCATCGTACCTGCGCCCGCGGGCGTGGCGCACGGCGTCCTCGGAAGCTGCGCCGCCGGTGTCGTGCGTGTGGGCGAGGGGGCCGCGTTCGGGGAGTCTGTCATCCGCCGCGTCCTGCTCACCGGAGGCGGCGTGCTAGGCCGCCACGGGCGGATCGCGCCTGACCTGGTGTTCGAGCCGGAGAGCGTGGAGGCGTATGACCGCGAGGCCCCGGTGATCGCGTTCCACACGGCCATGCGCTCGCTCGAAGCCGGCATCGCCCACGCCCTGCTCGCCGCCGGCGAGCTCGTGGTGCTGGATGGTCCGCTCACCTTCGACACCACCACGCCCGGTGGCGTCGGCCTGATCAAGCGCCTCACCAACCTGCACCTCGAGCCTGACCGCGCTGGCCTCCTCGAGCGGCTCCCGGTGGGCGCCCGCACCCCGATGTTCACCCTCGACTCGGGGGGCCGCTACGGTCGCCTCGCCTGGTACCTGCGGCTCTCCGACCCGCTGCTGGGGATGACCCGGCTCGGCGGTGTGGTTCGCCTGGAGGTGCTCGAGGGGCTCGGCCTCGAAGCGGCGCGCGCCCTCGCGGGGCTCACGGCGGTGGCGTTGCCCGGCCTGGCGTCGACCTTGGCGCGCGACGCACGCGCACCGGCGAATCTCCTGCCCGTTGGAGCCCTGGAGTCGCGGCTCCGCCACTCGCTGGGCGACCCGGAGCTCATCCGGAGGCGGATCTGGGCCGCCTTCGCGCGATGGGACGTGGCTTCGGGCGCTTGATCCCGCCCCGCTTGGCACCTACCATCCTCGGGTCCCGCGCCCGCCTGGCCGCGACGCCCTGGAGGCCCCTGATGACCATCCCGTCGCGACTCTCGCCCGGAGTCCCCGAAGCGGCGCCCCACGGGGTGGCGACGGTCGCCCTCGCACGCCTCCTGGCCGTGGCTCTGACGCTGGCCGGGGTCTCGGCCTGCCAGGTCGACAGTGACGGCGCATCGCCGGACGTGGCCACGGGCGGCGTAGACTTCGTGGCGCCCCCGCGCGTCCCCGAAGCGCCGCCGGAGCCCAGCCTCGGCTTTCCGCCGGAGCACCCGCAGCGGGTCACGCTCGGAACACCCGAGGACGGGGTCCCGGATCCCGCCGCGAAGGTCGAGCTGCTCTCAGTTGAGCCCGCGGTGGGCACCGCCGAGGGGGGCGACATCGTGGTCCTCCGCGGCTCAGGGTTCACGGAGAACGCCGGGGTCCGCTTCGGCGAGGCTCCGTCGCCGCTCGTGTTCGTGGTGGACGACACCTGGATCAACGCGACCACGCCGCCCGGGGCTCCTGGTCCGGTGGACGTACGGGTAACGTTGCCGTCCGGTCCCGAGGCGGTCCTCGAGGCCAGCTTCACGTACGAGGCGGACTTCTCGGTGCTCTCCGTCGTGCCCACCGAGGGGCCGGCTGAAGGCGGGATGCCCCTGACTGTCTTGGGTACGGGGTTCGTCCCCGGGACCCAGGTCATGGTGGGTGACCGCGTCGCGGTGAACACCGAAGTCGTCTCGCCTACAGAGCTTCGTGCGCTCCTGCCGCCCGGGGCGCCGGGGGTCGTAGACGTCCGCGCCGTCCTCGTAGGGCAGGCCGTGTCCACCCTGGAGCGGGCCTTCCGGTACCGCGCACCGCCCAACGTCACCAGCGTCGCGCCGTTGTCGGGCCCCACGGTGGGCGGCAACGAGCTCGTGCTCCAAGGGCAGCACCTCGGGCCGGTCACCTCGGTGGAGATTGGCGGTGTCCCGGCCGAGATCGTCGGCGTTGACTCGGACGGCACAGCGCTCCGTGTGATCGCGCCGCCCTCTGCAGCGGGTCGCGTGGGGCTAGAGGTCGAGTCGCCGGACGGCGTCGCGGCGCTCGAGGACGCCTACGTGTACGTCGGCGCGGACGCGCCTGGTGTCAGGCTGTGGAACGCCGTCCCGAACAAGGGACCCCTCGCCGGAGGCACGGCGGTGGCGCTGGTCGTCGGCGGGCTCGTCGACGCACCCGTCCAGGTCAGCTTTGGCGCCGCCGACGCGCAGGTCGTGGCGGTGGATCCGGTGGCCGGTCGCGTCACCGTGGTCTCACCACCGGGAACGGCCGGCCCAGCGCAGGTGCGGGTGACGCAGGGCGACGCGTCGGACGTGCTCACGGCCGGCTTCACGTACGTCAACGCGCCCGTGGTCGTCTCGCTCTCCCCGGCCTCAGGGAGCCAGTCGGGCGGTCAGCTGGTGTTCGCGTCGGGCGAGGGGCTCAACGGAGGCGAGCTCAACGTGACCGTCGGCGGGATCCCGGCCGGGGAGGTCCAATCCGGCTCCTCGGGTCAGCTCGGCTTCATCGCGCCGCCGTGCTCTCCGGGGCTGCACGACGTCGTGGTGTCCGTGGGTGACCACTCGGTCCTCGTCCCCGGCGCTTATCTCTGCCGCCCCGATGAGTTCGCCGTGCTCGCGATGGACCCCGCCGAAGCGGCACGCTCAGGCGGCGCCCTCGTGCGGCTGCTGGGAACCGGGCTGCCCGATGACCTCGAGGTGCGCATCGCGGGACAACCCGTCGGCGTCGAGTGGGAGTCGTCTGGAGCCGCTTGGGTGCGCGTGCCGCGCGGCGAGGAGGGGCCCACCGAGGTCGTGGTCACGTCGCCCAGCCTCGGGACCGAGTCGCGCCTGCCTGGGGGCCTCCTGCTCGTGAACCCGGAGGACCGCAAGGCGGCCACCTGGGGAGAGCTGGCGGAGCACTCCGTCAACGTCACGCTGATCGACGGGGGCACCGGAGCCCTCCTCGAAGGCGCCACCGCCGTGGTCAACCCAGGCACGGGCGACTATACGTGCACCACGGATGATCGCGGGCAGTGCACGGTGTCCGCCAAGAACCTCGCGGGGTCGTTCACGGTCACGGGCGCCAAGCCGCAGTTCTCGGCCTACACCATCGCCGGGACGTCGGCGCGGCACGTGACCATGTTCCTCCGAGCGCAGGCTCCCCCGGGGCAACAGGCGCCGCCGGGTCAGCCCGGAGAGCAGTCACCCAGCGTGGATATCAACACGCTGCTCGGCACCATCTCGGGTCGGGTGGTCGGCATCGGGAAGTACGTCGTCCCGCCCACCCCCAGCTGCGCCCTCGTCGGCTCCCCCGACGGGCAGCAGTGTGCGCCGTGCGCCGTCGATGACCAGTGCGCGGCCGGCCTCACCTGCCACAGCTTGCTCGACACCGGCGCCTGGTGCTTCAAGGGCTGCGTGTCGGACGGCGACTGTGGCACGGGCTTTCGGTGCTCCGCCCTTGGCGGCGCCGCGCGTTGCGTCCCCGGCGGCGGACAGCCCAAGGCGCGGTGCGAGACCTCGCGGCGCTCGTTCTTTGGCGAGAACCCGAGCGCAGGACCTCTCGCAGACGTCGACCTCGAGGATGGTACCTACGCGGTGGAGTCGCGCCTCGGCGAGGTCACGGTGTACTGCATCGCCGGCTACATCTCGGAGCCGAGTGGCGTCTTCATCCCAACGGTCATGGGCAAGGCCTCCACGATCATCGTGCACCTCGGCGAGTCGATCCCGGACGTGGACGTGGTCCTCGACATCCCCCTCTCGCGCCCCGTCACCGGCCACCTCTTCGACCTCCCGTACCACGAGCAGGGGATCGGCGAGCCCTATCTGCGGCACGCCATCGATCTGGGCGCCGAGGGGTGGATCCCCATGCCGGAGACGCCCACCTATCGCGACGGCGACCTCCTGTACTTCGTCGGCTACCCAGAGACGCTCGAGGCGTTCGGCCCCGAGGCGTCCTACACGTTCTACGGCGGGATCAACGCCGCCTCGTCGGGAGACGTGCCGGCGAGCTATCGACTCCTCGCAGAGGTCGACAGCCTCGACGCCGATCCGGTGCTGGTCAGGGACACCGCCGGTTGGCGCGGCGGCGAGACCGGGATGGGCTTCGACCTCTCCGCAGTGGCAGCGACCAGCGCGGACGAGCTGTGGGCAGTGGGCCCGAAGGGGCGCGTGGTGCACCGCGGGCCTCTTGGCTTCGACGCTCAGCCCAAGAGCACCAGCGCCGACCTCCACGCGCTCTGGGTGGAGTCCGCTACCTCGCTCTGGGCCGCTGGGGATTCTGGGACGATCCTCCGCTTTGGCGGCGCGGCGTGGGCGAAGGAGGCCGCTGTTGACCTGACGGGTCCCGTCACCTGGGCGATCCGCGGGATCGGGAGGGACGTCGCGGTGGGGGAGGGCGGCGTGCTCGAGCGCGACGCGGGCGGGGTCTGGCGCGCCGCCACCGTGCTCCACGCGAAGGGCCTATGGGCTGTCACGCAAGACGCTGACGGCACGGTCATCGCGGTCGGCGACGCCGGCCGAGTCGTACGCCGCGTCGGGACGAAGTGGACCGTGGAGCTGGTCTCCCCGTCGCTCGACTGGCGCACCGTCGCCGTTGCGGGTAATCGCGTCTTCGCCGCTGGGCGATCGGGCGCGATCGGGATCCTGTCTGGGGGCGTCTGGAGCACCGACTCGCTCGGCCGCCGCGACTGGAACGGGGCGCTAGCCATGCCTTCGGGCGACGTAGTCCTCGTGGGCGCGGCGGGCAGCGTGGCGCGTTATGACGCGGCGCTCGATGAGTGGGAGCTGGAGCCGACTGACCGCGATGGACTCGAGCTCCGCGGGGTGACGACTCAAGGCGACGAGCTCGTGGCGGTGGGGCGGGCGTCGCTGCCCCTGGGCCCCTGGATGGCGTTTCCGCGGCCCGTGAACCCCCTGTCCAACCAGCTGCGGCTGCCCGGATATGTGGAGTGGCGGCACCTCGACCCCGATCCGGGCCCCACGTTCAACCAGCTCTTCATGGCGTCGAGCGACGGATTTAATGTGTGGACCGTGATCGCCGCCGGTCACCTGAGCCGGGTCGAGCTCCCGCCACTGGACGTGCTCATCGGCTACGATCCGGTCCCCACCGGGGCGAAGTACTTCAACCTCACGAGGGGCCTCAACCCGTCCTTCAAGATCGACGGATACCGATTCAACCAGTTCTCGATGTGGCAGCGCACCACCTGGTCCCTCGCGTTTGGGGGCTTCTACTGAGCCCGAAGCTGCTGGTTATCTTCGGGCTCGTCGCGTGTTCCCAAGAGGTGCCGTGCCCTGTCGTAGGCGGGTGCGGGGTCCCCGACGGGTGGGAGGCCGTGGACGCGGCGCCTGACGCAGCGGCGTCCGTCGACCAGTTCAGCCCGCCCGACGCACCGGACGCCGTGATCCCGGATGTCACCGACCCCGTGCCGGACGTGGGCCCCGCGCTGGAGGTGGAAGCCCTTCCAGACATTGCAGCCGCCGACGCGGGCGGGGATCTCCAGAACCCGGAAGACACCAGCGACCCCGCCGATGCCACGCCCGGGGTCGACATCGAGGTCCCTTTCGATCCCTGCGACGACGAGAACCCCTGCACGATCGACGAGACGATCGATGGAAAGTGCACCAACACCTACCAGTACGGGATCTGCTGTAACGCGAACGCCATGTGCAACGACGACGACCCCTGCACCGAGGACTTGTGTGCGCAGGGGCTCTGCGTTCACGCCCCCAGCTGCTGCGTTGCCGATAGCGACTGCGCCGATCCCGACGGGTCGTGCAGCCTGGATCGCTGCGTGAACGGGGCGTGCCTCCACACGCCCACCGGCGCGGCGGGCTGCTGCACGTCCCTGATGTTCGAGGCCACCTTCGATGACGGGACGACCGGTGGCATGCAGGTGAGCAACACCTTCCTGGACGTGGGCTGGCACGTCTCGGACGCCGTGGAAGCCACCACGCCTCCCGGGTCTCTGCGCTACGCCCGCTTCGGCGGCCCGGACTACGATAGCGGGGTCGAGCACCGGGGCCGTACCGCGCTTCCGCCGATGGTCCTTCCCCCCGGAGTCCGGACCTTCCTGCGCTTCGACCTGCTCCTCGACATCGAGCCCGGCCTGGCGTTCGACCTCTTCAAGGTCGAGCTCGTGGACCTTGGCCTCGCCCCGGTGGGCCAGGAACTCGCGCCCAGCGCCGAGCAGCTGGACACGGTCCCGATCGTGACCCTCTGGGACAAGTCCAAGGCCGTGCTGTTCTTCGACTGGCAGCCGGTGGACATCGAGCTCACGGCGTGGGCCGGCCACGCAGTGATCCTCAGGTTCTCCTTCGACACGGTCGACAACCAGGCCAACGATCAGACCGGGGTGTTCCTCGACGGCCTGCGGGTAGACTCAGAGTGCACCGCCAACTCCTGCTCCCTGGACGTCGAGTGCGCGGACGACTCTCCCTACACCGAAGATCGCTGCCTCGTGCCATCCGGCGAGACCGTCGGCGGCTGCGCCTACACGCAGAGCTCCACGTATTGCGGCAGCTCGTCCGAGTGCGACGACGGCGAGCCGTGCACCGTGAACTCGTGCGTCCAGGGCGTCTGCCAGTTCTCGCCGTCTCCGTCGTGCTGCCTCGCAGACGCCCAGTGCGATGATGGCAACGCATGCACAGCCGACGACTGCATTGGGCTCGGCGGCCCCAACGGCGGGTACTGCATCAACGTCCACTTAGCGGGATGTTGCCTCGGGCAGTCGGACTGCGAGGACGGAAACCCATGCACGGTGGACGCGTGCCCTTTCGCAGGGCAGAAGTGCGCGCACACGCTCATCGCCGGTTGCTGCGCAGGCAACGGCGACTGCGCCGACACCGACCCGTGCACCCTCGACCTCTGCGACGTGGGGAGCTGCGTCTACGACGTCGCCTGCTGCGCCAGCGACGCCGGCTGCGACGACAGTGACGTATGCACCGCCGATCACTGCGTCTCGGGTGTCTGCGCACACGACCTCATCGGGGCGCCCGCCTGCTGCATTGCCACCCTCTTCAACGCCGACTTCACCTCGGGCTCTACCAGCGGGTTCTCCGGGCTCTTCGACTCGAACAACGGCGATGGAGTGACCTGGCTCGCGGTCACGAACGACGGGGCGCAGAGCCCAAGCGGGGCCTACCACTTCGGCAGCTACGGCGGCACCTATGCCACTGGCGAGCGGGTGCGCGGCATCACGGAGTCGGGTCCGTTCTTCGTGCCGGTCGTGAACGCCGTGGAGCTGTCGTTCTTCATGCGCCTCGAGAACGAGTGGTCCATGGGGGCAGGCAACATCGCGTGGGACCGCTTCGAGGTGAGCGTGCGCCTGCCCGACGACAATGTGGTCGGCATCTGGTCCAGCGTGGACGGCGTCCCGCAATGGTGGACCGGGAGCGTCGACGCGCCGACTGGCGCCGAGTGGGTTCGAGTGGAGGACATCGACCTCTCCCCGTTCCGAGGGATGGCGGTGAGGCTGCGCTTCGAGTTCGACTCCGTGGACGACGAGGCCAACGCGTTCGGTGGTCTTTGGGTGGACGACGTTCTGGTCGCCGCCTCCTGCGAGTGAGCTTCACAGCGCCCGCAGTTGAGTTTGGCGGCGTTCTCCCGCATAACACCGGCCCGCTCGCGACCGTCCGCGAGCCCCACGGCAGCCGGGAGGCGCATCGTGTCCGAGGTCTTCAGCGGGTTCTCGCCAGCCCACTTCGACGCCTACGCCGAGGCAAAGTGGAAGAAGAACAGCCACGTACGCGAGCGTACGGCGGCTGGCGAGGTCGCGGGCCGAGCGCTCGAGGCCGCGCGGCGTAGCGCGTTTCCTGACGCCACCGACTTCCAGGTCGGCGTCACTCAGGACGCTGCCGGCATCCTCAACAACTGGACGGTCGACGCGAAGTGCGTGTTTCTCCACCGAAACACCGCGGAGCTAGAGCGAATCCAGCCGCTGCTCGCGTATGAGCGGCAACACGCCGGATTCCCGTCCGACACCGAGGCGCATCACTCCGAAGCGATCCTCGGCCTTCAGCTCGACGCCGCCGGCGTCGAGGTCGGCCTCAGGATTCACCGCCACGCGGCGCTCGATCGCCGCAATATCCTCGCGCTCCTCGGCGATTCGAACGGGCTGTCCACTCTGCTCGATGCGCTGCGTGCGCTCCCGGAGTCCATCGCGCTCTCGGCCGGCCGGGAGGTCAAGCTCGCGCCGCTGATCGATGAAGCGTGGCTCCGTGCCGCGCTGGCGGGCAATGCAGACTGGCTGGCGATCGGGGCCTTCTTCGGCCGGAACGAGGCGGTTACGGGCTCACCGGAGCTGGTGGGTGCCGCCGCCCGCGTCCTAGCGGCGCTCGAGCCCGTCTATCGGCTGTTCACCTGGCGCGACGACAACGACCGCGTCGGAGGCGTGGAGCGGCTAGCGCGCGTTCCGAGCCCGGCCGAGGCAGACGGCGCGGAGCCCGCACAGGCGGCGCCGCAAGAGACGAGGGAGGAGGCGCAGCAGCGCGCGCGGGGCTACCGCCCGGGCTGGCTCGGCTCCGAACCTCGTCGCGAAGACTCGCCACGCGAGCCGCGTCGTCGGCCGGCGCCCGACGCCGCGTCGTGGAACCCACCGCAGCTCCAGCGGCCAGCCGTGGAGGAGGCGCGGGGTCCGTCTTCCCGAGCGCGTGAACGCGCGGCCGAGCTCTCGCGGTCTGCGGAGGGCTGGACGTACAACGGCCCTGTCCGGCCTCGCCCCGAGCCGGAGCGGCGCGACGAGCCACCCCGGCGCGACGACGGCCCCCGCCGGGACGATCGTGACCGCCGTGGTTCCTTCCAGGGGGGCGACCCCCAGAGTTCCGGACGTCCCGGCTGGGAGCCCGGGCGTGGCCCCCCCCACGGGGGCGACCGGCAGGGGCCGCCGGGGCGCCGTGACTCCGGAGGGCCTGGCGGGCACCCGAGGGACGGCGTTGGACCCGGGGGCCGCCGCGATGGAGGCCCTGCTGGAGGCCCCCCGCGGGATGGCCGAGGACCCGACGGCCGCCGCGATTCGGAGCAGCAGGGCGGCCGACAATGGGACGGCGGGAACCGGGGCCGTGAGCCCGGTGGCCCGGGACGCGGCGGTGACGCGCGCGGCCCTGGAGACCGCGATGCTCGCCGTGGGCCCTCAGACGGTCGCGGCCGCGGCGACGGCGGCGGTCCACGTCGCGACGATCGTCGTCCTCGTGAAGACGAAGCGCCGCGTCCCCCGCCGCCGCGCAAGCAGATCAGCTGGCGCGACGCGGAGGGCGCTCCGGTCGTCAAGGACGCTGTGCGCCTCACCGGCGGGCTCTTCGCCGGAAAGATCGGTCAGGTCGTCGAGATCTCCGGCAAAGGCCGCCTCACGGTCGCGCTCGGCGAGGGCGCCGCCGCGATCGAGGTGGGGCCCGAGGCGGTGGTCAAGGTGGTCGCGGAGAGCTGAGCGGCAGGCTTCGGAGCCGCAACTCGTGCTCCGCCTGCAGTCGGCCCCGCTCTTCGCTGCGGCGAACGAGCAGCAGGGCCAGCGTGGCGGCAAGGACCACTGCGACCAGGACAAGGACCACAATCCAACGAAACAACGGGTGCGCAGTCACTGCAGGCGTCGTGGCCCGCAAGTCGACCACCTGAGTACCCGCGTGCAGCGTGACGTCGTCGTCCTCCTCCACGGTGGCACGGGGCAGCGAAGTCGAGCTCGCGGAGCGGCCCTGCTCGGGGCGCTCCGGGGTGCGCGCCGCCGTGGCCGACGGGAGGCGTGCCGCAAAGGCCTCGTGCGCCGCACGGATCGCGCTCGCGTCCACCGCCATGGTTCGAGCGTTGGTCTCTTCGGGTGAGGCCGCGCCTGCGCCTCCGGCGCTGGTGGCGTTCCAGGAGGCGCCCTCGTCCAGCACCGAGTCGCGGCGGAAGAACTGCGTGCTGGCGTTCTGGTCCACTTCGACCTGGGCTTCGACGCGTGGCGGATCTCGGAGGGGGGCGGTGGGGCTGGCCAAGACCGGCAGGGGCGGGGGCCCGGTGCGACCAGTCTCGGTGCGTCGCGGCGGTTCAGGCGGCGGGCCTTGTCGTGTCGACTTCCTGGGCTCGGCCGCGGATTCGCCGAGCCACGGCGGCGGCTCGTTGGGACGCCGATCGGACGCCCTGGGGATCTTGGGCTCTTCCTCGCGGTTGAAGACGCGGGTGGCCGTGGAGGGGTCGAGCCAGTCGAGGTCGATCCCCCCTCCACTCGACGGCGCGCCCAGCTGGAAGATGACGCTCGCGTCCGACGGCGCGAACTCGTCCCGGCGCATGTTTTGACTCCCCCGCAGCTGTGAATCGGGGCCGGGCGGATTCGTGTCTGGCCTGGCGACCGGGCTGGGGGCCGCCGCGGGGGCGGCGAGACCGCGGCGCTTCGAGTCTGTCGGCGGCGGTCCCGCTGCCGGCGCGAGGAGCTGGCGCATCGTGTCGGCGAGCCGAATCGCCGGCTGCACTCGGGCGAGCGGGACCAGGAAGCGGGCGAGCGCCTCACGGACAGACTCGGCGCTCTGAAAACGCGCGGTGACGTCGCGAGCGAGGAGGCGAGCCACGATCCCGTCGAGCTCCGGGGGACAGTCGGGCCGGAGATCGCGGATCCGCGGGATGGGCATAGAGCGGACGTCGTGCAGGATGGCGAGGGGGTTCGTGGGGCCGTCGTCGCGTCGGAACAGCGGGCGGCTGGCCAGCGTCTCCCAGAGGCAGATGCCCAGAGAGAAGAGGTCGGAGCGCTGGTCCACGTCGTGCGCGCCGGCCTGCTCGGGTGACATGTAGAAGAACTTGCCCTTGATGACTCCCACCTGGGTCTGCTGGATCTGCGTGGCGACCTTGGCGATGCCGAAGTCGATGAGCTTCACGTGTCCGTCTGCGGACAGCAGCACGTTCTGAGGCGAGATGTCGCGATGGATGAGGCCCAACGGCTTGCCGCGCTTGTCCTTGACCTGATGGGCGAAGGCGAGCGCCGCGGCGACCTCGTGGCCGATGTAGGCCACGACGTCCACCGGGAATGGCGCGCCGTGCGCCGCCGCGCACTCCTGGGCCCGTGCCAGGTCGCACCCGTCGATGAACTCCATCACGAGGAAGTAGCGACCGGCCCACTGCCCGAGGTCGAACACCTGACCCACGTTCGGGTGGTTCAGCTGAACGGCGATCCGAGCCTCCTCCACCATCATCCGGTGGAAGTGCTTATCCTCCGCGTAGCGCGGGTGGATCATCTTCAGCGCTACGAGGCGATCTCCACCGCTGAGCGAGTGCGCTTGCGCGAGGAAGATCTCCGCCATGCCGCCGGTGGCGATCTTGCGGATGAGGGTGTAGTCGCCGAAGCGTGCCGGGAGCGAGTCGGTGCTCACGAGGGATGGCAACGTACCACGGCTTCTGTATCTTCGTCGTGTGTTCCGAACCTTCGTCACCGTCTGCCTCGTCCTAGCCTGCAGCCGACCGGCTCCGCCTCCGCCCACCGAGTCCGAGGCTGAGCGCCTGTGCCGAGACGGCCGCGCTCGCCTGGCCGACGGAGACAAGAAGGCCGCACGCGCCCACTTCGAGCGAGCGGCCGAGGTGGCGCCGCGCGAGCCGCATGGCAGGCTCGGGCTCGCCCTGCTCGAGGTTCTCGAGGGCAACACCCCGGCCGCACAGGAACAGCTGCTGGCCCTTCGAGCTGGCGGGATCGCCCCCGAGAGCGAGGCCGCCTGGTTCGTGGCCTTCTTGGACGCCCGCCGTCACTTTCCCGCCGTCCTCGAGGCCCCGCCGCTGCCGGACGTCGCACCCGCACCGGCCCCCGCGCCGGCGCCCGCGGCCGAGCCCTCGATCAGCGGCGACGACCTAGCGTTGGTGGCCGACTTTCGCCGAGGGGACTACGAGGCGGTGCGGCGCGCCATCGAGCCGCAGGCCTCGCCCTCCACGTTCCGCATGAAGCTGCTCGCTGACGCGTACTACAACCTCCAGGACTGGACCCGCGCAGTGCGGACCTACCGCCTCGTGCTCCGTGACGAACCCGGCAACGAGCCGGTCACGCAGTACCTGGCCGACGCCTTGGTGAGGCTGGAGCGCTATGACGACGCCATAGGCTTCTACCGGACGCTAGCCGAGGCTCACCCCACTCGCCCGGGCTTCTGGCGGCTCATCGGCGACGCCGCAGCCGCGAAGGGGGATGCCGAGGTCGCCCTGGCGGCGTACCTCAAGGCGCGCGACGCCGGGTACGACGACCCGAGCCTGGAGGGCGTGCTGCGCACGCTCCAGGCCAAGCTCCCTGGGGCGCCCGATTCAGTGCCCGGGCCAACTCCGTGACGTGATCGCTCGGCTGTGGTGAAATTATCCCGTGCCTCGTGACATCGACATCCAGGCGATGCAGCTCAGGGAGCTCGAAGGGCTCAGCAACACCCTCGAGGTGCTCCGGCGCAAGTACGACCAGTACTTCATCGGCCTAGAGAAGGTGGAGCCTGGGCTCGAGCGGGAGCAGTTCGAGAGGGCGCTCGCGAAGTCCAAGCTCCTTCGCTCGCCGCTCAACACAGTGCGCTACCGGTACGGCGAGTTCCTCGCGCGCGTCCGGCTCTACCAGGGGCATTGGCAGCGAGTACTTCGCGAGATCGAAGAGGGAACGTACCGTCGCGGCGCGACCACCATGGCCGAACGACAAGCGGCACAGCGGGCCGAGGTGGCGCTCCGACGGGCTCAGGGGCTGGAGCCCTCCGACGACTCGGCACCCAACACCGCGGGGCGCGACGACGGGATCGAGGTGCGTCGGGTACACACCACGGCCAAGTCCGCGGAGGCCTTCCTCGCCCAGTTCCTCGGCGGCAACACCTCGGCGGAGCTCCCCGCCCTGCGCGAGTTGCCGCGGCCCCAGCCGCCCGCGGCGCGCCCTCCTGACGCCGGCGTTCAGCGGAGCCCCGTCGCCACGCTCTTCGACGCCTACGTGGCGGCAAAGAAGGAGCGGGGCGACGACGTGTCCAAGATGAGCCTGTCGGCCTTCTCGAAGTCCCTCGAGAAGCAACGCGAGCAGGCGCGGACCCAACTCGGCGCGGACGTGGAGCTGAAGCTCAAGGTCACGCCAGAGAAGGTGTCGGTGATCGCGGTCAAGAAGCGCGAGGGGTAGTAGCCGCCCAGGCGCCACCCACGCGCCAGCTCAGCGCTGGCCGTCCAAGAGTCTTGTCTGCCGCCGAGCCCCCGTTGGCTAGGGGACGCGGGCGAAGGTGGCGAGACGGGTCCCGCGCCCCCTCCTGAGCTCTGGCTCGGAACATGCCACCTCACTGACCAGCCGAAAGGCGTCGCCTAGCGCGGCCTCGAGGTCCTCCACGCGGAAAGGGAAGGGCGGCCCGTCGGGCGCCTTGTGCGCCTCAGGCAGGGCCGCTGCATTTGGGAAGACCACCGCCACAAGGCAGCCGCCGGGCCGAACCCACTCGGCTGCCCGCCGGCCCCACTCGCGGCGCCGATGCGGCGGGAGGGCGCAGAAGAACGTGTGATCCCACCAGAGATCGAAGGGGGCCTCCGGCAGGCTCATCGCGAAGACATCTCCCGCTACGAAGCGCCCGCCGTTCTCGCACAGCGGCCCGAGGTCCACGCCAGCGTCGGCCGCGAGGTCCAGCGCCACGACGCCGAAGCCACGCTCGTGGAGCGCCAGCGCGTCCCAGCCTCGCCCGCACCCGGGCACCACGGCCGACGCCACGGTGGTCTCGGTCTCGGAGTGGCCGGGGTGCTCCGCCCCAGGTGGAACGCCGGGCGGTCCCGCGGCCACCGTGAACTCGAAGACCGCCGGATGCGGCCCACCGAGGTCCCAGGGTGTATCCAAGCGCGCCCAGCGGTCGAGCCAGCCCGCTTGCTCCGCCGAAGGCGAAGGCGCCGAGCGGGTGGGGGCGGCCCCGATGCGCGCGTCGATCGCCGCCAACAACGGACCCAGCGTCTCGGGCGCCAGGGCCGACACCGCGATGCCCTCGTGCAGCGCCGCGAGCTGAGGCGCCTCCTTCTCGACGCGGTCCGCCTTGTTCAGCACGCGCACGACCGGTCGATCGGCGAGGCCGAGCGCTCGGAGGATGCCCTCCACGGCCTCGATTTGCTCCGTGGCGTGGGGGCTGGACGCGTCGATCACGTGGAGCAGCACGTCGGCGTCGGCCAGCTCCTCGAGCGTGGCCTGGAAGGCGCGCACGAGATCGGGCGGCAGATCCCGAATGAAACCCACCGTGTCCGTGATGATGACCTCGCGCTCCGACGGGATCCGGAGGCGGCGGCTGGTGGGGTCGAGGGTGGCGAAGAGCTGATCCCGCGCGACCACCTCGCTCCGGGTGAGTGCGTTCAGGAGCGTGGACTTGCCCGCGTTCGTGTAGCCCACGATCGAGACCACTGGCAGCTCGTTGCGGTTTCGGCGGCTGCGACGGAGCTGGCGGTCCTTGGCGACGCTCTCGAGCTCACGGGAGAGGAGCACGATCCGGTCCTTGACCCGCCGTCGGTCGATCTCGAGCTTCTGCTCGCCGGGCCCCCGCCCGCCGATCCCTCCCATGAGCCGTGTGAAGGCCCTGGACCCCTCCTGCGAGAGGCGCGGGAGCCGGTACTTGAGCTGGGCGAGCTCGACCTGGAGCTTGCCCTCGCGGCTCTGCGCGCGCTGGGCGAAGATGTCGAGGATCAGCTGGGTGCGGTCCAAGACCTTGAGGTCCGTGGCCTCAGCCACTCCGCGAGCTTGCGCCGGTGACAGGTCGAGGTCGAAGATCGCGAGCTCGGCGCCCAGCTGCATTGCGCGGACCGTGAGGTCGTCCACCTTCCCGCGGCCGATCGCCGTCCGCGGATCGAGCGCCGGGCGCCTCTGGCGGACCGCGTCCACCACGTTCACGCCGGCGGTGCGGGCCAGCTCACGGAGCTCAGCGAGCGAGGACTCGGGGTCGGGCCCCGAGGGGATCGAGACCTGCACGAGAACAGCGCGCGGGCGATCGTCCACCTTGTGCAGGAGGTTGCCGACGTGCGCGCCCTCGAGCTCCTCGATGAAGCGCTCGAAGTCCGTGTCGGCGGCCGCGAGGTGGGCCTCCCGGGGCGGGAGGACGCACCACGGCTCGGGGTGGCCGGCGGGGGCGCGAGGATCGAGGTGTGCCGCGAACCACCGGCCCGGCTCCGTCCCTCGGACCTCGACCGCCGCCACAAGGTCGAAGCGGAGGAGCGCGAGGTCGGTGAGGTCGTCGCGCGTGAGCGGCTCGCCCTGCAGATGCGTGTGGACGAGTCGCAGGCCTCGGAGCCGGCCATGCCCCCCACGCTCGCGCCCGATCTCGGGGAGCTCGATACGGTGCGCGTCCCCGACCACCACGAAGCGAACCTCGCCACGGCGAGTGAGCAGGACCGCTATTTGGCGTCCGGTCTCCGCCGAGAGCGCGGCCAGCTGCGTGTTGAGCTCGTGCGTGGTGGGGCTCTCGCGCGGCACACGCCGCCGATACAAGCGCTCGAGCCCCCTCAGGCTCTGGGCCTTGAGCCCCGTGATGTTGCCGTGGACCGAGTGGCTCAAACCGGCACGACGCCTCGCCGCCGCCACGGCCGCTCGACCGTCTTGTTCTTGGTCAGCTCGAGGCCGTGGAGCAGCACGGCGCGCGTGTCCCTGGGGTCGATGACCTCGTCCACGAACGCGTGCGCGGCCACCTTCGTCACGTTGATGTGCGGCCGGATGGCGTCGGCCATCTGCTTCACCATGGCCTCCCGGACCTCTGGGGTCGGTGCGGCCTGAAGGGCCTTGGACGCGGCGATCGACACCATGCCCTCCGGCCCCATGACGCTGATCTCCGCCGTGGGCCAGGCCACGAACACGTCCGGCTCGTACGCGCGCCCGTTCATGACGTAATACCCGGCGCCGTAGCCCTTCCGGACCACCACGGTCAGCTTCGGTACCGTCGCGTCAGCCACAGCGAACAGCATCTTCGCGCCGTGCCGGATGATGCCCTCGCGCTCGACCTTGGACCCGATGAGGAAGCCGGGCACGTCTTGCAGGAAGACCAAAGGCACCCGGTACGCGTCGCACAGCGTGACGAAGCGCGCCGCCTTGTCCGCCGCGTTGACGTCGAGGACGCCGCCCAACATCTTCGGGTTGTTCGCCACGAAGCCCACCGGGAAGCCCCCGATTCGCGCGAAGGCGGTCACGATGTTCTTGGCCCACTTGGGCTTCATCTCGAGCAGCTCGCCGTCGTCCACCAGCAGCTCGATGAGCTTGCGCATGTCGTAGCTGGCCTTCGGGTTGTCGGGCAGGAGGTCGAGGATGCGGTCATCGAGGCGCTCGGACTCCTTCGGGGCGTACGCTCTCCGCGGCGGGGCGTCGTTGCAGGAGGACGGCAGGAACGACAGGAAGCGCTTGATGGAGTCGAGGCAGTCCTGATCGGACTTGAACTCCTGGTCCGCCACGCCGGACTCCTCGTTGTGGACTCGGCTACCGCCCAGCTCCTCTTCGGTGATGTCCTCACCCACCGCCGCCTTGACAAGCGGTGGGCCGCCGAGCGCCATGGAGCTGGTCTTCCGCACCATGGGCACGTAATCCGCGAGGCCGGGGATGTAGGCGGTGCCGGCCGCGCCGGGTCCCACCATCGCGGCCACCTGCGGGACCACCCCGGACATGTGCACCTGCTCGCGGAACAGGTAGCCCGAGTCAGCGAAGTACGAGATCGTGGACGCTTGGTTGAGGCCTCCCTTCGGGTGCAGGCGGGCCCCGGCCGAGTCGATGAGCCAGACGATAGGGATCCGCTGGCGCAGCGCCGTCTCTCGGAGCCGCGTCACCTTGACCTCGCCGGTCATGCCGATGCTGCCGCCCAGAACGGTGAAGTCGTACGCGGCGCAGGCCACGAGCCGCCCGTCGATGCGGCCCGTGCCGGTGATCACACCGTCCGCCGGCGCCAGGACGTCTTTTATCTCCTCGTTACCCACGTGGAACGTGGCCAGGGAGCCGAACTCCTGGAAGGTCCCGGCGTCGAAGAGGTAGGCGATGCGCTCGCGCGCCGTGAGCTTCCCGCGTTCGTGCTGGCGGGCCACCCGCTCGGCGCCGCCCATCTCGGCGATCTCGGCGCGGCGCCGCTCGAGCTCGGCCACCATCTGACGCATCCGATTCTCGGTCATCTCGCAGCTCCTCCCGGCAACAGGGCCGGCGGAGCGTAGGGGGCGAGGGGCCGGGGGGTCAACGGTGTTAGGAAGTTAACGCGTCGCCCACACCGAGTTATGCACGCTCACCCCGGTGACGGACGGATAGTAATGCAAAAACAGCATGTTGCGCTTGACAAGAAGGTTGGCTCGGCCATTGCATACCGCTTTCGCGCCGTCGCACCTGAATCCGGGGGGCCGCGAGCGCGAAGTGCCTTGGAAAGCTGCGGTTTATGCCTCGGATTTCCCTTGCAGCAGCATGGGCGCGGGACTACAACCGCCTGTCTTCAAGGCCGGTAGAAGGTCGGAGGAAACGCGTGAAGCTCTGGAAGACCCTCATCGCAGCAACCGCAGCGCTCTTCGTGAGCGCGCCCTCTGCGGTCGCCGGCGAGAAGCAAAAAAAGGACAACGCCTCGGCCACCGCTGCCGCGCCTGCGCCGGCTGCGAAGTCGTGGATGAGCCGCTTCAACGGCTCGCTCGTCTACGAGAACGCGCTCGGGATGGGCACGTTCACGACCAAGGGCGAGTCGGCCCAGCCGCTGTGGAACATGTCCTACAGCGTGCGGCTCGGATACCTGCTCCACGAAGCGTCGAAGCTCAGGCTCACGCTCCGGCTCGACATGGATCAGAACGTCGTCGAGAACTACGCGTCCGCCAACACCCGGCCGCACCAGTTCCAGCTGTACGACATCCGACTCAGCCTCGGCCAGGGCGCCTTCGTCGGGTTCGTCGCGGACGGCTTCGGCCCCATGAGCGACAAGGGTGAGCGCCAGCCGGTGCTCAGCTTCGACTGGTCCACCACCCTCATCTTCCCCACGGCCAAGGCGTCGCAGCTGGCCAACAAGTACCTCGGCGTCAGCGGCGGGCTCACCACCCACTTCACGCCGTTGAGCTGGATGGACCTTCGCTACGGCTTCGGCGTCACGAAGAACTTCAACCGGTTCACGAATCAGGTGCTCGACGTGTCGGACGTGTCCCTCCCCACGCCCTCCCGGGCGAACGGCGCGGAGAACGTGGCCGAAGGCCTCGTCGCGCTGGGCGGAGCGAACCTCGAGTGGTCGTTGTCACACGACATCGGCCTCGACTTCAGCTGGGGCGTCGGGCTTGGAGACATGGGCTTCACGCTCGGCTGGACCTACTTCCAGAGCATGACCTACGCCAACTTCACCAAGGACGAGCTGTCTTCGGAGTTTGCCAAGGCCGGCCGCGGCTACTCCGACCTCATGCGCGGCGTGGTTGAGGTCAGCTGGGCTCCGATTACCCACTTCGCGGTGGGTCTCGGCTGGCTCGTCGATCAGACCCCCAAGAACACGTCGGACGGCTCGTTCCGCTTCCCGTGGTGGGACACCACCAACGGCGCGGACAACGTCCAAACCTTCTATCTCGACCTCGTCGCCAGCTTCTGAGGTCGCTCCCAATGTTTTTTCACGATAGCTCCGCCTCTTTTCCTGCGAGGGAGAACCCTATGACTCAGCGGCCCCATGGATGGCTCCGTTCCGCGTTCGCGGTCGGGCTCGTCGGCCTTCTCGCGTCGAGCTGTGCCGAGGAAGTCGGCGACATCGACCGGACGTCCCCGAACAAGCTCAAGAAGACCCAGTTCGCTGGCTCTTGGTACTTCCTCCAGACGATGATCGACGTGCCGCAGCAGACGGCGCAGGGCTTCATCGGCAACACCAACTTCGGCAACAGCGCCAAGGTGGTGTTCGAGCTCACCGAGGACTGGCTGTACGTCCTGCCCATGCAGGAGACGGTTCAGTTCTCGGAGAAGCCGTACAAGGTGAAGAAGATCCGGAACTACTGGGAGCCGGGCCAGTCCCACGAGTTCGTCGAGCTCTACGTCGGCGAGCCCATCGCCGCGTTCCCGGTCGAGTCGCACTTCGACGTACGCCGCGAGTACAGCACCTCGACGGGCAAGCAGTCGAACGTGATCAGCGAGAACGCCACGGATCGCGTCTGGCACGAGCGCGAGTACGTCCGCATCAACTGGGGCGGCAACGCGGTCACCGACTGGATGTTCCCGCTCGGCTCCTCGCAGATGAGCTCCGTTGACCACTACGTGCAGGGCGTCGAAGACCAGACCCTGCGGCCCGACGGCGCCGGTACGAACCCGGACATCGCCGAGTTCGAGGGCGACTACATGTCGTTCGTCACGAAGGCGTTCGTCGCGCCGTCGGAGGCCAACTGGCAGGGCTACCTCTGCGACCCCTACGGCGTGTCCAACAAGGACTGCGCGGGCTCCGTCATCAAGGTGCGCCACAGCTTCAAGCGAGCTGATGCCACGCCGGACGTCGAGACCTTCGTCTACACGAACCGCGAGCACATGGACAAGTTCGGCTTCTTCCTCGCCGAGCGGCACGCGTACGACAGCCTGTGGGACCTCACCGAGTCCAAGCGCGACTACAAGGCGCAGCGCTGGAACCTCTGGCAGAGCACCTGGGATTACCGGAAGTACGTTGACGGCGTCGCTCAGGACAAGACCGAGGACGTCATCCTCGGCACCGACGGCCAGCCGCTGCGCTGCCGCGACCACGTCGACTGCGGCACCGACGACAAGGTGCTCGACTTCACGGCGCTCCGCTGCGTCAAGGACTCCATCTACGAGGCGGGTACCTGCAAGCGCGGCACGCTGCACAAGCTCGCCGACCGCGGGCTCCGCCCCATCATCTATCACATGAGCGCGCTCATGCCGGATGACGGCGAGCGGCAGTGGATGCGCCAGCAGTTCTACAAGAGCGCAGACGAGTGGTCGCGCGTGTACAAAGACGCCGTGGCCTGGGGCCTCGCGCTCGAGGACAAGGGCCAGTACTGGACGCGGGCCTGCGAGACGAACGCTGACTGCACCAAGGGCCGCAGCGACGTTCTGGTGGACCACGCGTTCCCCATGCCGCAGCTCGTCGATGGCGCCGCGAAGGCCGTAGGCTGCTCGGCGACCAACCCGTGCGCCAAGAACCAGAACTGCAAGAACGACGCGCAGTATGGTGACGTGTGCCACTGGAACGAGTCCGGCGAGCTGGTGGTCGAGTACGACCAGAAGACCGGCACCCGCAAGGGCACCGTCGTGATCTACGAGAACGCCGGCAAGTACGCGGTCGCGCTGGTGCAAGACGGCCAGACGCCCCCGTCGGGTGCGGCTGTCCGCTTCGTCAATGTGTCCGGCGCCGACGCCACGCTCACCGCCAATGGCGCGACGCTCGCTCTCTCAGGCAAGCCGGCCGACAGCGGCTGGTACGAGGAGGTCATCGGGCAGACCGCCGGTGACGTCACGTTCGCCGCCGGCGGCAAGACCACCGCCCTCAAGCTCGCCAACAGCGGCGACTACGTCGTCGTCCTCACCGCCGACGGCCTCTACGCCGCTGGCGCGCTCCGCGCCTCGGGTGACGGGCTCCGCTTCTATTATGCCAGCGCGTCCACGAGCCTGATCGAGGCCGGCCTCAACGGGGCCCGGATCGTCGATTACTTCGGAGCCGGCCAGCTCAGCGCGTACGCGCCGCAGCCCTTCGACGAGGCTCGCGTCGTCGTGACCGCGCTGGGCGCCCAGGGCGACGTCACCTGCTTCTTTGCCGGCCACGAGGGCCGCTGCTCCGGTTGGTCGGCCTCGTGGTCCGAGGACGACAACAAGAAGGTCGCCGAGTACAAGGCCACGCTGCCGGACATGTTCCTCCTGTGTGAGAACCAGTACGACGCGGCCAACGAGCAGAAGAACTTCGACGCCGCGAAGAGCGCGGGCGACACGCAGGCCGACCGCGGCAAGAACTGGGAGCTCGAGGCGGCCGCCCTGAATGACGGCCGTTACTCGGTGGCGGGCAAGAACCCGTACAACACCGGGCTCGGCCAGAACCAGAACGTCCCGGGGATCTTCAACCCCTGCCGCGACCTCGTGGCGGGTGATCCCACCGCGCTGAAGAAGATCGGCGACATGCGCTACAACTACATCTACTGGGTCGCCGAGAACCAGGCGGCCAGCCCGCTCGGCTACGGCCCGAGCGCGGGTGACCCCGAGACCGGGCAGCTCGTCTGGGGCACCGCGTACATCTATGGCGCCCCCACGCTCACCTACGGCCAGGCGTCGAAGGACCTCGCCGACATCGTCAACGGCGTCACCGACCCGGCCGACGTGGTCACCGGAAAGTACATCCGCGACTTCGTGCAGCGGAAGGGGGACGTCCTCCCGCAGGACAACTCCGGCACGCTCTTCGAGGGCGGACTCGCTCACGCAGAGCACGCCCACGAGCACCCGCAGTTCGACGCTGCGGGCGTGGTGCACCCCGCCTTCGATCCCTTCAAGAACGAAGAGATCGTGCGCTTCATGACCGACAAGGCGTTCCAGAAGCAGCTGCTCCTGGGTCTGCCCACCGTGTCGGACAACATGGTCTCGGCCCGCCTCGACGCCATCCGCGGCACGGCCCTCGAGGACATGATGATCAACGACGAGGTGCGCTTCGCCGTCGGTGGCTCCCTGGAGAGCGCGCCGACCACCAACGCGCTCCGCGAGAAGCTCAGCCCGGCCTCGTGGGCCTCGGGCAAGGTTGCCCGCGCCGAGCTCAGCCAAGGTCGGAACAAGGCCCTGGCGAAGGCGCCGTGCTCCTTCGACCGCGAGTTCATGGACGACAACATCTACGGTATGGCGAAGGAGTTCTTCTGCACGGATGACGAGCGCGCCGCGGGCACCAAGGAGTGCCTCGAGGGCGACGACCTCCGGTGGAAGATCACCGTCCGCATCGCCTCGGGCCTCATCGAGCACGAGATCGGTCACACGATGGGCCTTCGCCACAACTTCGGAGGCTCGCCCGACCTCTTCAACTTCCACGACCAGTACTACGAGGTTCGTGAGAAGGAGCAGATCTACTGCAAGTCGGACGGCCACTGTGACGAGGACTACGGCGAGACCTGCCTCCTCCAGACGGCGTGCAGCGCGTCGAACCCCTGCCCGGGCGGCCTCACCTGCGTGACCGGTCAGTGCGTCGACGGCATCGGTGTGCAGACGGGCCTCTGCGCCCTCGATGGGACGCCCGTCGAGAAGCTCGCGCCCCGCGCGAAGATGACCGAGCAGGAGCGCCTGAACAAGCTCTCCGAGTACCAGTACAGCACGGTCATGGACTACGGCGGCACCTTCAACGCCGACGTGCACGGCCTCGGCAAGTACGACTACGCGGCGATCAAGTTCGGCTACCTCAAGATGGTCGACATCTACACCGACACCTCCAAGATCCGGGAGCGCATCGCCTCGCTGTCCGAGCGCTACGGCAACGACCCGTCGAACTTCGCCTACTTCCTCGACACCGACGGATGGCGCTACGCGGGCGTGCTGTTCTCACCGTTCTACTATCTCGAGAACTACATCGGCGTGGAGCAGAACAAGAAGCGCCGCGCGGCCTCGTACGAGCAGGTCAAGCTCGAGAAGGAGATGGTCACGAACTACGACTCGGGTGAGCTCTACTGGAGCTACATCGAGGTGCCCTACCGCTTCTGCTCCGATGAGTTCAACGGCAACCTCGGCTGTTACACCTGGGATACCGGCGTGGACGTTGGCGAGATCGTGCACAACGCCATCGGCAAGGTCGACGAGTACTACATCATCGATGCATTCAAGCGGGAGAGCCTGTTCAAGGGCGGCGACTCCTTCATCCGCAGCTACTACAGCCGCCTCCTCACGAGGTACCTGAATGTGCTCGCGGACAGCGGTCGCTACTTCGCCATCTACGACAACATCTTCCGCGATCGGTCGTGGTACCCGGACTTCTCGAGCAACATCTACTCGCTCGGGACCCTGGCCAGCGCCGCTCAGCGCTCGTTCAACCACCTCGCTCAGATGATCGCGGCGCCGGCGCCGGGCTCCTTCGAGCAAGGCAGCGACGGGGTGTACCGCAACATCAGCTACGAGGAGGTCGCGGGCGCCGACCTGACGGTCCCCGTGGGCGTCGGCAAGTTCCCGTACACGCAGTTTCTCTCGCCCGAGTTCTACGGGTTCGAGAACCACGTGCTCTTCGTGGGCGGCTTCTGGTCGAAGCTCGCGGCCCTCGAGACGCTGACGGACAGCACCTTCTACTCGTCCTCTGACTGGGTCGGCGAGCAGCTGCCCACGGGCCGGAGCACGTCGGTCGGCTTCAACACGCTCTACCAGCGCGAGATGACGAACCTCCTCGGCGGCCTCATCGCCGAGTCGCTCGGCGAGTACAGCGGCCTCGCGGACGTGGGCACGGACGGCAAGCCCGTATTCCGGACCCGCGACCTCTTCAACCCGGCCGATGGTGCGGGCGCCCCGTCGGTGGAGCCGAGCCTCAACAACCTGAGCCTCAAGCTCTACGCCACCTGGTACGGCATGGCCAACCTGCCCGCCGGCTTCGACCCGAGCTTCACGGACGCGATGGCTGTGTTCCTCGAGGGCCACGGCGACGAGTACGACCTCACCACCACGGCGTCTGGCGTGGAGATGACGGAGTTCAAGGATCCCTTCGGCGGCAAGACCTACCGGGCCTACGCGCCGAACTACGACTCCGGCCGTATCGCACCGGCGTACACCATCGTTCAGCGCGCTCAGGCGGCGCGCGAAGCGTGGGAGAACGCGTCGGGCCAGGCCAGGCTGGAGCTCGAGCGCCAGATGAAGAAGGACATCGAGGTTCTCGATGCCCTCCGCAGCTTCCAATCCGTTTACGGCAGCCTCACCTACTGATCCGGGCAAGAAGGACGAAAGGGACAACCCAATGAAGACCATGTTTCGTCATCTCTTCGCCTTGACGCTCGCGGGCGGCGCGGCCACGGCCGTCGGCTGTGCTCAGGAGCTCGAAGAGATCAATCGCGTTCAGAACAACGTCACCAAGAAGGCCGACCTTCGCGGTGAGTGGTACTACCGCCAGACGGTGGTGGATGCGCCGTACACGTCGCTCGAGTTCTTCCCGGGCAATCAGAGCATGCTCTCTCGGGGCGTGTTCGAGATTCAGTCGGGGACGCTCTACTTCTTCCGGACGTACGAGCTGATGATCGGCGGCGAGACCCTCGGTGCCGCCTCCGACATCGACACGCCTCTCTACGAGGTCGACGCCAACGGCGAGGTCGTGATCGACGCGAAGACGGGCAAGCCGAAGCCGGTCACCTACCTCCGGCGCGTAGGCGACGAGCTCGTCACGGTGCAGAAGTACGTCTATCGCGGGGTGCCGCTCGCGGCCTTCCCGATCGAGAAGCACTTCGACATCCAGCAGGGCTACAACCCGTTCACTGGTGAGGCCACCAACGTCACGGACGAGAACAGCTCGGATCGGCAGTGGTGGGAGACGGAGTACATGCGCGTCAACTGGGGGGCCTCGAGCTTCAAGCCGGTCGACAGCGTGTCCAACGGCTCGGGCGGCACCAGCGTCGAGGAGTACTTCGACGAGGAGCGGGAGCCCGCCGAGGCCCCGGTGTACGAGCGCTCGGCCACGGGCGACCTCACGTACTTCGACTATCTGAGCCGCAAGACGATGGGCGCGCCCACGTCGTACCTCGAGGACTACGGCGTCATCCCGTCGTGCCTCTACTACCCCTGGTATCTCGGGCAGGTCGCTGAGTGCGTCTCGGAGCGCGTCACGTTCCGCGAGGCCTTCAAGCGGGTCGAGCCCAGCGACTACGTCGCTTGGGACTACGACGACAAGAACCTGAAGAAGTTCGGCTTCTTCCGGAACGAGCGCTCGCAGTACGACGCGGTGTACGGCAACACGTTCTCGGGTGCGTCCCGCCGGATTCAGCGGCACCGCATGTGGGAGACCTACGTCGTCAAGCAGGGCGCTGCGTGCGACCTGGCGGCCGACTCGGACGCGCAGAACAGCTGCCAGGCTGGCGAGGTCTGTGAGGCCCTCGCCGACGGCAAGGCCTTCTGCGTGAACGCCGACGCCAACGACCGGCTCGACTACTCGAAGATGACCCCGAAGCCGGTGGTCTACTACATGAGCGAGCAGTACCCCCGTGAGCTCGTGCCCGAGGCGGTGCAGCTAGCGGCCAACTGGTCCACGCCGCTCGTCGACGTCGTCGCGGTCCGCAAGGGCACGGCGCCGGAGCACCCGATGTTCATCGTGTGCGAGAACAACCGCGCCGAGGCCGCTGCCGCCATGCAGGCCCTCGGCAAGGACGTGAACAACGCGGCCGATGTCGAGGAGGCCCAGAAGGCTGGTCTGCTCGGCGAGATCGACCCGACGTTCTGCGCCGACATGGACAAGACCAAGCGCTTCGGCGACCTGCGCTACTCGCTCCTCGCGTCGGTGAACGCGCCGATCTCGTACGGCCTGTACGGGTACGGCCCGTCCAGCGCCGACGCGCTGTCGGGCGAGAACCTGTCGGCCAACGCCTATATGTACACGCCGGCGATGAAGCAGGGCGCGAACATGGCGATGGTGGCCATCGAGCTCCAGACCGGTATCCGCAGCTTCTGGGAGAGCGTCTACGCCAACCACGTCCGGGACGTCGGCGAGAAGGGCCGACTCGGCGCCGCCCAGGGCGGGCTGCCGAAGTACACGCTGGCCACCGCGCGCCTCGCGGCCAAGGGCCTGCTCACGCCGGACGTGCGCGAGCGGCTCGAGACGATGGGCGTGGAGAAGACCGACGGCGCGTACGCCGAGAACCGGATGGCGCTGCTGGCCAAGAACGCTCCGGAGCTCGCGGCTGAGCTCGTCACGGAGGACGTGAAGGTCATGCTTCGCGACCCGTCCCTCGCCTTCCCGGAGAAGGACACCACCGACAAGCTCGTGGCCCGCGCCGGTATGCAGGTCTGGGGACACCACCGCGGCAACCTCGGCAAGAAGCTCGAGGAGATGCGGGTCAACAGCACGCGGGCCTGCCGCTTCGAGGACCACTTCGCCGACAACGCCATCCTCGGTCTCGCTCGTGAGTACGGCCAGGCGATGGATCAGGCCGTCTGCGATGCTGCGAAGGCGTCCGGGAACCCGCACTTCGACTTCCAGGTGTTCGAGGAGTACCAGGGTCCTTGCGACTCCGAGGGCGCCGAGAGCGCCGATGGCCTCCTCAAGTGCGTGAACGTCGCCACGGGTGCTTCGCAGGAGGGTCTCTTCTGGGAGAACCGCTGCTCCGTCGGCCAGCTCAAGGCGCAGATCGCCAACGCGGTCGTCGACCTCGAGCAGACCAACCCGTACTACTTCGCCAACGACTACTTCCCGCCGGACCCGATCTACACGAACACCAAGCACGAGTCGCTCAACGCGGCCCAGATGGTGATCCGTGACGCGATCGAGGCCAAGCGCGGAGAGCTCGTCACGGCCCTCTACAAGCGCATCTACCAGGGTGTGGCGGAGCACGAGGTCGGTCACACCCTCGGCCTGCGCCACAACTTCGAGGCGTCGACTGACGCCATCAACTTCGGCAAGGAGTACTGGGACCTCAAGGGCAAGTTCGGGCAGGACGGGAAGTTCCACGCGACCGATATGTTCGCCGGTGAGACCGCGTACCAGACCAAGAACATGATGCGCCAGATGCAGAGCGCCTCGGTCATGGACTACAGCGCGAAGTTCAACGACCGCTTCCAGGGCGTCGGCTACTACGACCGCGCTGCCATCCGCTACGGCTACGGTGGCCTCGTCGAGGTGTTCAACAAGACGCCGGACACCGAGCAATTCGCCAAGTACATGGAGGATCCTGCCGATACGGATCCCTCCAACACCGCGCTCGTGCCGGATCTCTCGACCACCCCGCTCGAGAGTGTGTTCAAGCGCCTGCACTACACGCGTATCCCAGACCTGTACAAGGCAGACGCCGAGAACGCGATCAACAACCTGTACGACCGCAAGTTCGTGCCGGTGACCACCCTCGACGACACCGTGGTCGAGGTTCCCTACCGGTTCTGCTCCGACGAGCTCTCGTACCGCATCCCGACGTGCGCCACGCGCGACTCGGGTGCGGACTCCTTCGAGATCGTGCGCAACGCCCTCGAGGACTACGAGCAGTACTGGCCCATCTGGGGCTACTGGCACGAGAGCCTCTTGTTCCAGCCGTCCATCTACTACAACCGCGTGGCGTTCACGTTCGGCGCGATCAAGATGCAGCTGCAGTGGTGGGCCCTCGAGGTCCAGCGCTTCAACCGCAACGGCTGGTGGCAGGACCGCTTCGGCACCACGTGGGACCAGGACGAGAACGCGGGCCTCAACGGCGCGGTCGCTGTTCAGGACTCCCTCAACGTCCTCGCCGCGGCCTTCGGTCGCCCGGAGCCCGGTACGCACGGCTACAACGTGAAGAAGAACGTGTACGAGCCGCTGCCGTACCTCGATAGCTCGCTCTACTCGAACTACAAGCTGATCACGCCGATCAACTGCGACGCCCGCGACCTCTACCCCGCGTACGACTACGACGGCTACCTGCCGATCGCCACGCGCGCCGGCGCCATCTACGACCGCCTCGTGGCGTTCGAGGTGCTCGCTGACCCGACGGGTATGTTCATCGCGAACGACCAGCAGAACGACGTGACCAAGTACCTCCTCAGCTACTACACGCTGTTCCCGAAGGAGCTCATGAACCTCTACTCCGGCATGGTCGCGAACAAGACGGACCTCTGGGGCTGGTACATGGTCACCAACGACAAGGGCACCCCCGACCACTGCGTGCGCCGCAACATCCGTGGGCCCGAGGCGAAGTCCATCGACGAGATGACCGCCGAGCTGGTGCCTGGCCAGAAGGTTTGGGCCCTGAATCCCGAGCCGGAGTACACGTTCCCGACCACGCGCTTCCGCGTCCCCATGCTGGCGGCGCTCTACGGCCTCTCGATGTTCAACGACGCCTACGACCAGTCCTTTACGGACGTCACGCGCGTCTTCGTGGACGGCCACAAGGACGGGATCACGCCCAGCGATGACGCTGACGTGGTGAGCTTCACGGATCCGCTGAGCGGCAAGACCTACTCCGCCACGGTATCGAAGTTCTCCAGCGGGCTCTTCCACCCGGGCAAGTACATGATCGAGCGGCTCGAGGCCGAGCTCGCCGAGTACAACGACCTGAGCGAGCTGCAGGAGAACTACAACTACAGCGAGTACCAGTTCGTGATCGACAAGCTCGAGCTGCTCCGCGGTATGAACGCGGCGTACGACGGGACTGCGGTCTACTTCTAGTCCTCACCTGAGCCCGGGGCCGCGCGAGCGCCAAACTTCGAGTTGGCGCTCGGGCACGACCCACGGGCTGTGGGCCGCCCCCTGACGGTGCCCTGGAGGCCCCGCTCACCGGGAGCGAAACAACACCCGCTGTCACGACGCCGGCCTCGCGCCGGCGTTCGTGTTTCTGGATACCGGTGCGCGCCGTTGACAGGCCGGCCGGGCGAAGGGACAACCGCGCAGTGCTCGCCACCGCCAAGGACCTCGATCGTGTACTGGCCCGGCGTTTCCTCGTCGTGGCGGGGAAGGGCGGAGTGGGCAAGTCCACCGTCTCGGCGGTGCTGGCGCGCGTCGCCGCGGGTCGGGGCAAGCGGGTGCTCGTGGTGGAGCTGGGCGGGCGAGAGCGCGTAGCGCGCCTCCTCGGGCACCCCGAGCCGGTGGGCTATACGCCCACGCGCGTCCTCCCCAATGTCCACGTCATCAACGTGCAGCCGGGCGTGGCCCAGCGCGAGTACGGATTGATGAAGCTGCGCTTCGAGCGTGTCTACGACCTCGTCTTCGAGAACCCCCTCATGCGTTCGCTCACGCGGTGGATCCCGGGGATGAACGAGCTCGTGTTGATCGGCAAGGCCTGGCACCTCGAGCAGGAGCGGGAAGCGGGGCGGCCGCGGTGGGACACGCTCATCGTGGATGCGCCCGCAACGGGGCACGGGATCTCGCTCTTGCAGCTGCCGCATGTCGTCACCGAGAACGTGAAGCGCGGACCGCTCGCCGAAGAGGTGCTGGTGATCCGTGACATGCTCACCGACGCCGACCGCACCTGTATGAGCCTCGTCACACTGTGCGAGGAGATGCCCGTGCGCGAGACGCTCGACCTCGAGCGCGCGATGCAAGACACGCTGCGTATCGCGCCGGGCCTGCTCGTCTTGAACGGGCTCTATCCCGAGCGTCCGACGCCGGCGGTCCAGCACCGGTTGGCCCAGCTCGAGGGCAGCTCCAGCGCTGCCCGCGCGGCGCTGTTCCTGTCGGAGCGGCGGCGCGTACAAGAGAGTCACCGCGCGCTGCTCGACAGCCGCTCACAGCTCCCTCAGGTGGCGCTGCCTTACGTCTTCCGGCCAGAGTTCGACGCGGCGGCCGTGGAGTCCCTCGCGCGTGAGCTCGAGCACTCGACGACCTGTTGAGCCAAGGAGCCCCTCATGTCCAATGAGCCCCTGCCACGCGGCGTTCAGCCGCTTGGCGCGACGCCGTTCGGTAGTCGGACGGTCGAGGCGTTCCGCCTCGACAACGGCCTCCGCCTCGTGGTCCTCCCGCAGCCGCGAGGTAGCGTGTTCGCCTGGCATACCTGGTTTGGCGTCGGGTCGAGGCACGAGCTACCGGGCCGCACGGGGATCGCCCACCTGTTCGAACACATGATGTTCAAGGCGACCCATCGCTTCGGCGACGGCGAGTTCGACCGCGCGATGGAGGCCCGGGGGGCGCAAACCAACGCCGCCACGTGGCTCGATTGGACCTACTACCACGAGGTGCTGCCCGTCTCGGCGGAGAACCTCGACTTCGTCGCCGAGGTCGAGGCAGACCGCATGGTGAACCTGCGCGTCGACCACGGGCAGCTCACGGCAGAGCGCGAGGTGGTGCTCAACGAGCGCCGGTATCGCGTGGATGACGATCCCGAAGGGCGCCTCGGCGAGCGCCTCTCCTCGCTGCTCTTCGGCGCCGAGCACCCTTACGGCTGGCCCACGATCGGCTGGTTGCCCGACATCGAGGCGATCTCCACCGGCGACTGCGAGGACTTCTACAAGACTTGGTACGCGCCCAACAACGCCACGGTCGTGGTCGCCGGCGGCGTGGGCGTCCACGAGGTGGTGGCGCGGGTCGCGGCGCGTTACGGCGGGCTCTCGGCCTCAACCCTGCCACAGCGTCCGACGCCCCCGGACCTGAGGCCATCGGCGCCGCGCAGGGACGAGCTCCTCCTTCCCCTCAGCGCCGACCGCCTGCACTTCGGCTGGGTCGGGCCAGCGCTGGATACGCCCGACAACGCGGCGATCGAGGTGGCAGTGGAGCTGCTCGTTGGCGGCGAGTCCTCGCGCCTCGTCCGTCGCCTCGTGGATGAGCTGGAGCTGGCGACCAGCGTCGACGGATTCGCGCCCCAGTTCCGCTACCCCGGGCCGATGGAGCTCTTCGTGTCTGCCCGCGAGCCGGGGGCCGGCGAGGCCATAGAGGCCGAGATCGTCTCGGGGCTCGAAGCGCTGGGCGCCGAGGTTCCGCTGGAGCGGGAGGTGCGTCGCGCCAAGAACCAGCTGGAGGCCTCGACGTACCGCTCGAACTACTCGGCCAACGCGGTCGCAGGGAAGCTGGGTTTCTACGACGCTACGGTCGGAGACTTCTCCGGGTTCCAGCGTCACATCGATCGGGTTCGCGAGGTCACTCCCGACGATGTCCGCCGTGTCGCGCGGACCTACCTCGACCCACAGCGTCGCGCGGTCGTCATCGGTCGTCCCGACGGGAGCGCCACATGAGCCCCCCTGTGATCGCAATCGAGGAGCGCGAGTACCCCTACGCGTTCGTCGAGCTCGCCTTTCCCCGCGGCGGGCGCCTCGACCCGGAGGGGCTCGAGGGCCTCACCACCGTGACCGCGGAGATGCTGCTCCGCGGCGCCGGTCCGCTCGGGTACGAGGCCTTTCAGGAGGCGCTCGAGGACCTCGGGGCGTCGCTGGACGTCACGGCCACGCGCGAGGCGGTGATCGTGTCCGGAGAGTGCCTCACCGCGTCGTGCGACCAGTTCTTCGCCCTCGTACGCGACGCGTTGCTCCGTCCGCGGCTCGAGGCGAAGGAGCTGGACCGCGTGGTTCGCCAGTTCGTGGCCGAGCTCGAAGAGGTGAAGGACAACGACGAAGAGCTGGCGCAAGAGGCGTTTGTCCAGCTGCTCCTGGCGCCCGATCCGGGCTCTCGACCGCTCCGCGGGACGCCCACCTCGTTGAAGCGCATTCGAATCCGCGACATCAAGCAATGCGCCGAGCGCCTCCTCGTCAGCGAGGGGACTGTCCTCGGGTCCGCGGGCGACCTCGACAGCGAGACCCTGGACGCAGCCCTCGGGCGCGGCCTCGGTCTCCCGGACCGACCGCTCCCTCCTACGGCGCCGTGGCTGGCGCGCCCGGCCGAGGGCATCGAGGTCTGGTTGGTCGACAAGCCCGACCGGACGCAGACGCAGATCTTCGCCGGTCACGCCGCCCCCGCGATCACCCACCCCGACATCCACGCGCTCACGGTGGCCAACACGATCTTCGGGGGAACGTTCACCGCCCGCCTCTCCCACGAGATCCGGGAGAAGCGCGGCTGGTCGTACGGGGCCTACTCCACGTTCGCCGCGGGTCGTGATCTGCCCGGTGCCCCCGACACGGGCTCCTTCTGGTTCCGCTATTACCCGGCCACGAAGGACGCCATCCCCGCTTTGTCGCTGGGCCTCGAGATGCTGCGCGCGTTCGCCGCCGAGGGGCCGACCGAAGCCGAGGTCGAGTTCGCGAAGCGCTACCTGTTGAACCAGCTGCCCTTCCGGACGGAGACGCCGATGAAGCGCCTCGCCGAGGCGATCCAGTGTCGCCTCTTGGGCCTGCCACCCGACGCCCTCGAGCGCCACCTCGCGGCGGTGGCCGCGCTGGAGCGTCCGGCCGTGGCGGCTGCGGCGGCGAGGTGGCTGCGCCCTGACGACCTCCGCGTCGTCATGGTGTGCACGGCCGCCGAGGTGGTCGACGCCGTGCGCGCGATCCCCGGAGTTCGCTCGGTGCACGTCGTCCCACACACCGCCGATCGCTTCGCGTGACGTGATGAGCCGGCGGTCGTTGCTCGCCGAGGCGGTGCAGCAAGGTGTGGTGTCGCGTGTGGTCGCGCAGCACCACCTCCTGGCGGCCGCGGCGCTGCTGGAGGCCTTCGAGGCCCTCGGACGCACGCTGGTATGCGTCACGCCGGACGCCGCCGCGGCCGACCGGGTCGCCAACGCCTTCGAGCTCCTCATGCCCCCCGCACGCGTGCTCCGCTTGCCCGCGCTGGAGGTCTCGCCGTATCGCGGGATCGCGCCCAGCAGGGCGGCCGAGACCGAGCGCCTGGACGCGCTCACGAGGCTTGCGTCCGGGGCGCGTTGGCTCGTGGTCGCCGAGATCGCCGCGCTCGCCAGGCGCTCCATGCCCCGTGAGACCCTGGCCGCAGCCACAATTCATCTAGAGCCCGGGGCTGGCGCGATTGTCGCGGGGGCCGAGCTCGACCGGGACGGCTTGCTCCGCGCCCTGGACGCCGCTGGCTATTGCCGGACCCCCGTGGCCGAAGACGCCGGCAGCTACGCGGTGCGAGGCGGCCTCGTCGACCTCATCCCTCCTGGGGCGCGCCCCATCGGGCTGCGGCTCGACTTCTTCGGCGACACGATCGAGTCGATCCGGATCTTCGACCCCGAGACCCAGCGCACCATCTCTCGGCAGGCCGCGAGCGGAGTGCCCGCGGCTGAGCCCAGCACCGCGAAGGGGTTCGCGATCGGGCCCTGCCGTGAGGTGCTCGTGGGGCCCGAGTCACTCCGGCGTGCGCGCGACGCTCTAAGGGTCCAAGGCGGCGAGTGCGGGATCCCCGCCAAGAAGCTGCGCGCCCTCCTGGAGGACCTCGATGCGGGGGTGAGGCCATTGGGCCTCGAAGGCTGGCTACCGGCCTTCGAACCGGAGGCCGTTTCTCCCGCAGCGCTATTGCCGGGTGACGCAGTGGTGGCGGTGTTCGAGGCCGCGCGCGTGACGCGCACGCTGAACGAGCTGTTGGCCACGGTGGAGGTGGAGCGTCGGCAGGCGCTCGGCGAGGGGCGCCTCGTCTTTCCGGTGGATGCGCTGTTCGACTCACCCCACCTGCCCGCAGACATCGAGCTCGACTCCCTCGAGGTGGTGGACGGTCTCGCGGCGTCCCCCGAGCGACCGGGGGCCTCGGGGCCGTCGGCGCAGAGCTCCAGCGTCCTCGAGGCTCGAGGCCACGAGGCCCTTCGGCAGGCGGTCACTTCCCGGCGTGGAGACGACCACGCCTTCGAGCCGGTCGCCGCGGCGGTGTTGCGCTGGCGGCGCGCCGGACGCTCCGTGGTCGCGCTCGCGGCCTCGCCGGGCCACGCCTCTCGAATCGAAGGGGTGATGGGGCTCTACGCGGTTCGCACCGCGGTGGTCGAGCCGCAACCCCTCTCCGAGCTCACGGTGGGCGCCAACGTGGACCTCGTCGTCATGACGGGCTCCTTGTCGCAGGGCCTGGAGTTCGGCAGCTCATCGGGGCTGAGGCAGGACTCACCTCTCGCGAAGTGGGTGGTCCTGGGCGTCGACGACGTAGTCCCGCACCACCGGCGCTCCGAGCGGCGCCCCAAGGCCGCAGTTGTCCGCGAGGCGCTGCTCCAGGCCTTCAAGGATCTCGAGCTCGGCGCCTTCGTCGTCCACGCGGACTACGGGGTGGCGCGCTACGACGGGCTCATCCACATCGAAGTCGACGGCCTCGCCGCGGACTTCCTGCGGCTCTACTACCGCGACAACCACGTCCTCTACGTCCCGATCTACCGGCTGGACCGCGTGCAGCGGTACGCCGCGGAGGACGGCACGACGCCCGTCCTGGACAAGCTGGGCGGGGATGGCTGGCAGAAGACCAAGACCCGGGCGCGGAAGGCGGCCGAGAACATCGCGAAGGAGCTGGTGGCGGTGCAGGCCGCCCGGAAGGCCAAGCCCAGGGCCCCCTACGCGCGGACCGACGCCTACTTCGCCGAGTTCGAGGCGGCGTTCCCCTACGACGAGACCGAGGATCAGGAGCGCGCGATCGCCGAGGTCATGGCCGACATGGACGCCGGGTGCCCCATGGACCGCCTCGTCTGCGGCGACGTGGGCTTCGGCACGACGGAGGTGGCGATCCGCGCCGCCTTCCGCGCGGTCCTCGACCGCCGTCAGGTGGCGGTTCTGGTGCCGACCACGGTGCTGGCGGAGCAGCACGGACGATCGTTCGAGGCCCGCCTTCAGGGCTACCCGGTCTCCGTCGCCGTCCTCTCCCGTTTTCGCAGCTCGGAGGAGGAGGCCGACATCCTCGCGCGGCTCGCGAGCGGTCGCCTGGACGTGGTGGTTGGCACGCACCGCATGTTGTCGTCGGACGTGCGCTTCAAGGACCTCGGTCTCCTGATCGTGGACGAAGAGCACCGGTTCGGCGTCAAACACAAGGAGCGTCTGAAGCAGCTGAAGGCGTTGGTCGACGTGCTCACGCTCACCGCC